>Ga0228634_1000104_pt1 | contig 74287 bp, 66 predicted proteins | sample 42DmetaG_FD_190063 | JGI IMG/M metagenome (GOLD analysis project Ga0228634, IMG submission 190063) | Seawater microbial communities from Monterey Bay, California, United States - 42D | ecosystem: Environmental > Aquatic > Marine > Coastal | place: USA: California | collected 2016-09-27 | reverse complement strand
TTGAATTTACCATTGGTAAAATTGGAGAAATAGATGCTATCATTGCTACTGGTAGCGATAATTCAATGAAATATTTCAAACAATATTTCGGTCATCTACCTCATATCTTTCGGAAAAATAGAACATCAATAGCTGTATTAAATGGGAATGAAAGCAAAGAAGATTTGGTATTTCTAGGAAAAGATATATTTCAATATTTCGGATTAGGTTGTAGAAATGTATCCCACCTACTCCTTCCTAAAAACTTTAACACAGATCTTTTCTTTGAAGCAATTGTTGATTATCACGAAATAGTTAACCACCACAAATATGCAAATAATTACGACTATAATAAAGCAGTTTATTTGATGAATAAATCAGAATTGCTAGATAACAACTTTGTTTTATTAAGGAAAACAGACGAACTTTTCTCCCCTTTAGGAATGGTAAACTATCATTTTTATGATAATAAAAAAGAAATAGAAGACTACATTACTCTTCATGAAGAAAAGATTCAAGTTATTGTAGGTGAAGGTTACACACCATTTGGAAATGCTCAAAACCCTACTTTATCAGATTATGCTGACGGCATTGACACTATGGATTGGCTGAATAGACTTTAGTCAAAAAAAGTTCCATAAGAGTGGATTCGTTTACTCCAGTATTTTGATGAAGAAACATTAGTGATAATTATCCCTTTGGAAGAACTTGCATGAATCATTTCGATTTTTCCATTCTTGGTTGAAACGATTATTCCAACATGCGACACATCTCCACCGTTATCAAAAAAGATTAAATCTCCTTTTTGTATACTTTTTACATTGAGATTATTAGACTCCTTTTCTTGATCGGCTGCTCTTCTAGGAATAACCAAACCAGAATTCTCTAAAACATAAGATGTAAAACCACTACAATCAAACCCTTTTGGAGTTTTACCAGAATATACATAAGGAACACCAATAAACGTTTTTGCATACTCAACTAATTGGTCTCGATTCGATTTCTTAGTTGCTGAATTTGTGTTTTTTTTAACTGAAATTTCATTTTCGTAATTTTCAGGTAAATACTTTTTCAAATAGTTCGTTGCAAAACTGTATTGGTGATTTAATTCTTCGTTACGTATATCTAGATTAGAGTTTTGGAGTTTACTTAAATTTCTGTATACTTTCACTAATTCATCTTGATGCGCATCAAAAAGAGAACCTTTAAGGTTTAATGCTTCTAAGTTTTCAATTGCTTGTGTTATGGATGTTTTATTTCTTTTCAACCACCTAGAATTTCTAGATAGTTCAAGCATACTTATACTTTTATAAAACAATGGTAGCTTGGAGTAATCAAATTCCGGATTATCTATAAGTTTGTTAGACTTTCTATAAACAACTTTATAATGACCTTGGTCAAACAACATTTCTAATTTATCAAATTCTTTAACTTGAGAAACACCATTGAAAGTTGAAAAAATAAAAGTTACAATTAAAAAAACTAAATATTGAATATTACGCATACTTTAAGTTTATAACACAAAGAAACTTAAAATTGTTCGTGAATATTTAAATCATTTGCTTTAAAAACAAACAGGTTAATGTTCAATACTTATACAAAATCTAAACGTAACTATATATGCTTATGCTTGAATCTTATAAAATTCACTTTCAGTTACTGGAATTAAAAAACTAGAATGTAACGTTTTTAAATCATTCACTAAAGGATTATAAACTTTCCAACCTGAATAATTTCGTAGTTCAGAGAAAGGAATTAATTTAGTTTCTTCGTCATTTTTAACAACAAGATTCATTCGGTTGAAAAAGTTAATTTTAACCTTTATTTCTAATTCTTTAATGAATTTAACTGAACTATCAATTGAACATCCAGAAGCTAAAGCTACATTCTGATCAACAGCTAAAACTAAAAAAAACTTATCTATTACTTCAAAACTAGCTTTTAAAGGAGATCCGTGTGCAGCCCATCCTTTTATAAAATCACTACACATAACGTTTATAGTTTCTACTTCAGAATCACTAAAACTTCTATCGGATTGGTAAACCCAAACTCTTGAATCTATTGATAAGTCCATTTTATAAATCGTTTGCTGTTGCTATTAATTCTGCGACATCCAATACTTCAATGTTAGATTCCTCTCCTGCTAACTTCACACCATCGGTCATCATTGTATTACAAAAAGGGCAACCAGTTGCAATCACTTCAGCTTTTGTTTCAATAGCGTCATCCGTTCTTTCTACATTAATCTCTTTGTTACCTTTTTCAGCTTCTTTGAACATTTGCGCACCTCCAGCTCCACAACAAAGACCATTTGTTTTACAGCGTTTCATTTCAACTAATTCAGCATCTAATTTCTCAATTAGTGTTCTAGGAGCTTCATAAACATCATTTGCACGACCTAAATAGCATGGATCATGAAAGGTTATCTTTTTCCCTTTAAACTGCGAACCACCTTCTAATTTTAATTTTCCAGTATTAATTAAATCTTGAATAAGTTCCGTGTGGTGAATAACATCGTACTTACCACCTAATTCTGGATATTCGTTTTTCAAAGTGTTGAAACAATGAGGACAACCTGTAACTATTTTCTTAACTTCATACCCATCTAAAACTTGGATATTCATCATTGCTTGCATTTGAAACGTAAACTCATTACCCGCTCTTTTTGCAGGATCTCCAGTACAACTTTCTTCAGCACCTAAAACAGCAAATTTCACATTACACTTTTGTAATATTTTAACAATTGCTTTAGTTATTTTTTTAGCTCTATCATCAAAACTACCTGAACAACCAACCCAAAATAATATATCAGGTGTATCACCTTGCGCTATCATTTCAGCCATTGTTGGGACTTTCAATAAGTTACTCATATCTTAATTTTAAATAATTAATTAATTAAGCTTCATCAGCCCATTTTAATCTATCTGCCTGAGAAAATTGCCATGGAGCACCATTATTTTCTATGTTAGTTAGCATTCCTGCAAGTTCACTTGGCATCTTAGACTCTTCCATTACTAAACTTCTTCTTAGGTCAACTATGATAGAAAGAGGGTCAATGTTTACAGGGCATGCTTCTACACATGCATTACAAGACGTACAAGCCCATAATTCTTCTTCTGATATATAGTCATGTAATAAACTTTTACCGTCTGTAAAATCTCCACCATTTTTTCTCAAGTTTTCACCAACTTCAACTAAACGATCACGTGTATCCATCATGATCTTTCTAGGAGATAATAATTTACCAGTAATATTAGCAGGACAGTTTGATGTACATCTCCCACACTCTGTACAAGAATAGGCATCTAATAAATTTTTCCAGGATAAATCAGTCACATCTTTAGCTCCAAAACTTGGTATTTCAGCATTCGGATCTGCTGCAGCATAAGGATCTGCATTTGGATCCATCATTAATTGAACCTCTTTAGTAACAGATTCCAAATTTGTAAATTTTCCTTTTTTCTCTAAATTAGAGTAGTAAGTATTCGGGAAAGCTAATATAATGTGTAAATGTTTTGAATAAGGAAGGTAATTTAAAAAACCAAAAACCATAAAAATATGTCCCCACCACCCTATTCTTTCGATTAGGTGAAGAGAACTTTCTTCCATGCCTCCAAATAAAAATGGTCCCATCCAACTACTTATAGCAAGACCTAAAGAACCATCATTTAAATTTTCAGCATGTGATAAACCTTGAGTATAAAGTACTTCATCAGCACCATTCATCATGAATATAAAGCTTACTAAAACTAACTCCATGATAAGAATTAAGTTAGCATCCTTTTTAGGCCAACCAATCATCTCTTTCATATTGAGCCTAGGTAGTTTTAATAAATTTCTTCTTGATAAAAACAAAATTGTTGCAATAAAGGCTAATACAGATAATACTTCAATAAAACTTACCATAAAAGTGTAAAAACCTCCTAAGGTTGGTCGAAACAATCGGTGGTTTCCAGTAACTCCATCAGCAATTATCTCAATCAATTCAATCTGAGTGATTACAAAAGCTGAATATAAAGCAAAGTGGAGTATTGCAGGTATTGGACGAGTAAACATTTTCTTTTGTCCAAGAGCAACTAAAACCATAGTTTTCCACCTTTCAGCTTTATTGTCTGTCCTATCTAACTCTTTACCTAAAAGAATATTTGATCTTATTTTATTTGCATTCCAAGCAAAAAAACCAAAACCTAAAATAGATAATACTATAAATAAAATTATTGATATCATATTACGAATATATTATTATTAATCTGGAATTGAATCCAATAAATTTCTTAACTTCTTTTCTTGATTTGAATTTATAGGAACACCTTTTACTTTCCTTCCAATCAACGATAAATGGACATAACGCTCTGGATGAATTTGTAAGTCTTCAATCAAATCTTGTAAGGATTTATTAGTTTCAACTAATTCATTAAACAATGCATCATCTTTAACCAACTTCCCTAATGTACCTTCTCCACTATTAACTCCTTCTAGAGTTGTGTTTAGTTTCTGAATCGTAGATTGAGCATCTCCAATAACTGTTTTAAAGTCAGATTTAACCAAATCCTCAGTGAGTGCTTCTGCATTCCCTAGAATGCCAGAAATTTTATCATTGCTAATTTTTAAATTTTGAGTTATACTTTCAACATTAGAGAAAATGTGACTTAACTTAACTTTCTCTTCGGTTATAAGACCTTCAACTTCTTTGGCAACATTTCCAAAACGTTGAATTGTAATTTTTAAATCCTTCATACTTCCTTGTAAAGAAGACGTTGCAGTAGTATCCCAAAATGAAGAAAATGAAACCACTAAGTCATCTAGTTTTTCCATCATTCCTTGAAGCCTTGTAGTTACTGGATCTGCGTATGCTTTAACTTGAGTAAATATATCAACTGCTACAACACCTTCAAAAGAATCGCCAGGTTTATAAAAACCTTGAGATAAATCTGAATTAAGATCTAAAACCAGACCTTTTGTAAATAAATCTAAAGGTCCTATCTCAATAATTGACCCTTTAGGAATTTTAAGGTCTTGATTTTGGAGGTTGAAAGTTACACGAACCTGTTTTTCAGGAACTTCACTTAACATGTTCTCAACAGCTAATACTTTCCCAACCCCAACTCCATTTAAAACAACAGAACTTGCAGGTGAAATACCTCCTGAATTAGAGAAATATGCGTAGTAAACATCATCTCCACCAAAAAAGCTATTTCCTTTCAAAAAATTAACGCCAGTTACCAACAATCCTATTGCTAAAAGGGCTATAATTCCTGTTTTAATTTCTTTAGATATCTTCAAAACTTTATTTTTTTGCTAATTTAATAGCTTTTTCTAGAATAATACGCTCATTGTTAAAAAAAGCGACAATAAATGCTCCTGTAAAACCTTTCTTTAATATTTCTCTTCTATAATTTATGGCACCATTATAGTCGTTTACAAAACTACCAACTGTATATTTATAAATTCCATTTTGTTCATATTCAAAAACTTCGAGACCTTTAAATTGAGAGTCATCTAATCGTATTTTTTTATCGGATGTTTCAATTTGAACTCTAAAAATGACTTTATCTTCAAAAGTATTTGTTTTGTTAGAATTTTTAGAAGTTACTTTTTCACCCGCCTCATTATGTTGAAATAGATTTTTGGTAGATTTATTATCTGATTCTTTTTTTAGATCTGGTTTTGTTTCACTTTTTTTATCATTAGATAAAGAATTTGAATTCACTCCTTCTAATTCATTTCTATAATCTTCAAATGCAGAAAACATAGACTCTGCCATTTTTAACTGATTTTCGATATTACTGAGAAACAACTCTTCTTTTCTATTTGTTAAAAAACCAGTCTCAATTAAAACACTAGGCATTGTAGTCTTATACAAGACAAGAAACCCGGCTTGTTTAACCCCTCTATCGTTTCTACCTAATTGTTTAAACTGATGTTGTAATTTGGAAGCAAAATTAATGGATTGATTTAAGAAGACCGAGAGTTGAATTTGCCTAGCAATTAATGCATCTGGTGTTAAATCGAAGTCTTTATATTTTGCACCTTTATCTTCTTCTAAATAAATTGTAGCATTTTCTCTTTCGGCAATTTGCTGTTGTTCCTCTGTTTTGTGTAAACCTAAAACATACGTTTCAACTCCATATACAGAAGGTGTTGCTGAGTTGGCATGGATACAAATAAAAAGATCAGCATTGTTTTTATTAGCAATCTTAGCTCTTTCGTCTAATTCAACAAAAACATCTGTATCCCTGGTATAAATTACATTTATATCGGGATAGTTTGTTTTTATCATCTCACCTAAGGCCAAAGCTATAGATAAACAAACATGTTTTTCCTGTGATGATGCACCGTGACAACCTGGATCTTTACCACCGTGACCAGCATCAATAACAATAGTTTTAATGGATGGGCGAATAAGACTATTCTCTTGAGAAATAGAAAAATTAAAAGAACATAGAGATAACAGAAAAAATATGGCATACTTTCTGCTATATTTGGAACTTTTAACTTTCATTATAAGGTATTTTTATAGTTTTGTAATTCGTTAAAAAATTAGATAAACAAAATTAAGCTTTTAAGTTGAAAATTACTCGCATCGGTTTATTTGTTTTTATTAGTGTTTTGTTAATAATTTTAACAAGACAATCTGTATATGGTCAAAATCTAATCAAAAAAGATACCATTTATCAAAATGACACGTCTTTTGAGAGTCAAGCTGAATATGGTGCTCGTGATTCTATTTATCTCGATGTAGAAAATAACAAAATATATCTTTTTGGTGAAGCCTATCTAGATTTCATGGAAACAAAAATGAATGCAGGCTTCATAGAAGTTGATTTAGATAAAAATGAAGTCTTTGCTTCTTATGTGTTAGATAAAGATAGTAATAGAATTGAAAATCCTGTTTTTGAAAGTGAAGGTGAAAAAATTGATGCGGCAAAGATAAGGTATAACTTTGACTCTCAAAAAGGCTTTATTGAAGAGGTTAAAATTAAACAAGACGAACTATACCTTTATATGGGAGTTGCTAAAAGACAAAAAAACGCTGAAGTACACTTTAAAAAAGGTAGGTTTACAACATGTGAATTAGAAGAACCTCACTACCATTTCCACCTATCTAAAGCAATTATGATTCCTGAAAAAAGAATTGTAACTGGGCCAATGAACTTATGGGTTAAAGGTGTTCCTACTCCTTTTGGTCTTCCTTTCAGTGTAATCCCTCAATCAAAGTCTAGAACCCATGGATTATTATTTCCTCAAATTGTACCTTCTTCCGTTTATGGTTTTGGTGTTAGGGATTTAGGGTATTACTTTCCTATAAGTAACACGTTAAATACCAATGTTTACTTAACTTTATTAAGTAGAGGTAGTTGGGGATTAAAACAAGAAACAAACTATTTAAAACTTTATAGAAATAGTGGTCGCCTATCTACTGATTTTCAACAATTAAACGATGGCTTCCCTAACAATAATAGAAGTAATAAGATTAGTATTCTTTGGTCGCATAAAAAAGATCCTAAATCTAATCCTTTTTGGACTTTTTCGTCCAATGTCAATTTTATTTCAGACAACAATACACAAAATAGTTTAGATCCTATAAATACACAATACTTTAATAATCAATTAAATTCTGACATAAACATACAAAGAAGGTTCCCAGGAAAACCAGTTACCATGGGATTAAAAGTATCTTTAAGACAAAACACTTCTAATAGTTCAATTGCTTTAAATAGTCCTATATTTACTACAAACGTTACAAGGTTTTCTCCTTTAAAAAAATGGATAAAAGGAAAAGAGGAATGGAAACAGTTTTTTTCAAGAATCGCAGTGTCTTATAATTTAGAATCACAAAATAGGGCTACATTTGCTGACTCTCTTTTAAATAGAGATTACCTCCATTTAATTAGCGATGAATTTATAAATGGAGTTCAACAAAGAGCAACACTTCAAACTACCGCTTCTTTCTTTAAAAACACATTAAAATTTACACCTTCAATAAACTATTCCAATAATATTAACTTTCAACAAATTAGTAAATCCTACGATACTCTTATAGAATCAGGTATTAGAACTGACCAAATAAACAGAGTTGGTATGACACAATCTATTTCATTTAATGGTTCAGCTACATCTGTATTGTATAGTTATTATAAGTTTATTGGAAAATCAAAACCTTTATTAAGACACATTATGACACCAAATGTTGGAGTAAGTTTTATACCTAATTTAAATAAGTTAAGTAGTCTAGATACAGGATTTGTTAATATTAACACGATAAGCTACTCTCCTTTTGAAAATAGTAATATAAGTGTTTACAATTCTGGTTCAACTAGAGATCAAGCATTAATAAATTTTGGTTTAAATAATTCTTTTGAATTAAAAAGAGCTTCTGATAAAGATACTATTACAGGCTTCAAGAAAACAAGAATAATTGATGCATTATCTGTTAATGGTAGCTATGACCTACTAAAAGACTCTATGAACTTATCTAATCTAAGTTTAAACCTAAGAATAAGTCCATTACCAATGGTTAACATCGTCTCTTCTTCTAGCTTTAGTCCTTATAACTGGGATAAAGAAACAGGAGCAAGTTTATCCACTTATTCCATAATTGAAAATGGGACATTAGGAAGATTTTTGACATCTAATCTAACAACTACATTAACTTTTACTTCTAAGGAAAGTAAAGAAAAGATTAATGAACTAAACGATAAAGTTGGAGAAAACTGGAACGCAGATTACAACTATTTTTTGTTATATCCAGAAAGAATTGTAAACTTTGAAATTCCATGGAAATTTAATTTATCTCACGTGTATTCAATTACAGCTAATCGAAATAAAACAATTTCAAATCCTGAAAACTTCAGACAGGTTCAAACTATTTCAGCAAATGGTGATGTTAGTTTTACCAAAAGATGGAAAATTATCGGTTCGGTAAACTATGATGTTGAAACTGTCAAAGTAACTTACACCACTTTAACCCTAAGTAGAGACATGCATTGCTGGGCATTATCTTTTAATTGGATACCAATCGGTGGAAACAAAAGTTTCTTATTTAGTCTTAGATCAACATCTAATATGTTTAAAGATGCAAAATTAGATTTAAGAAGACCGCCAGTATTCTTTTAATTAGATTGGAATTATTTCAACCCACCAACACTCCATTTGATAGCGTAAATAGTTTTGAAGTATTTGGCTTGAATATTTATTAATTTCTCTAATGCATCTAGAGCTTTCATTTGTCGAGAGTTTACTATAAAAAGAGAACTTTCACCATTTATTAGTTTTTGCTCCTCTGCCTTAACTAATTTATTGTAGTTATCATAAATAACGTATTGTAAGTCTAATTGACTTTTAAGAATTTCATATTCATTATAATAAGATTTAACTTTTAGGTTTATTTGGTTCTGTTTTTGGATCAAATCTAAATCGTTATTAACTATCTTTAAACTTGCAATTTTGTAGTCAGACCTACCTTTCATTAATAATATGGGTAATTCAAAATTTACACCTGTTTGAAAATTATCATCAAAATACCTATGGTTATTTAAAGTGTTACCGACATCATATCCTTTGCCTAAATGATTGTAATATACGTCCAATTTTGGAAGTAAACTTTGAAATTTTAATTGTTTCTCGATGTCTAAAACTTCTCTTTTTAATTCATAAGTTTTCACTATTGGATGCAACTGGGAATCTTCGAGCAGTTTATTTAAAATAAATTCAACTTTTTCATTCTTTAGATCTCCTTTCCAATTTTCATTTGGAGTAACCTCTTGTGGCAACTCATAAGGAAGGTTTTCATTTTTCCATAAAAAAGAAGAAAGATTTAATCTCGCTTTCATGAATCTAATTTCTGCGTCATTCCTTTTATAAGAAAACATTTGGAACTGATTAGAAGCTTCAATCGTATCAATCTCTGCTTTTTCACCATTTAAATACGATTTTCTAATAAAGTCCAATCTTTTTTGAGAATTTGCTAAATTTTCAACAATAACACTCATCAATTCAAAAGAGTTTACATACTCCCAATAAGACTCAATAGCACTCATTAACAAATCATTGACAACAGCATCTTTTTCAAAATTTGACATTTGAAGAAACAACTTAGACTGTTTCAAGGTTGCTCTTCTACTATCCATTAACAAGTTTTTTAGAAGTGGTATACTTACTCCTACATAACTAGACTCACCAAAAGTTGAAGATTGATTATATTTATTTCCTTCTAAATTATTCACCCCTCCATAAGCCTCAATTCCAAACCAGGTTGGTATTCTAACCTCTGGATTAAAGCTCTGATAATATTGTTCTTCTCCAAACACTTTTTCAGAATAACTACCATTAATAGTAGGCTCAAAACCGCTTCTAGCCCCTATTATCTTAGCTTCTGACATTTCAACATCGTTCATTGCTTGTTTAATAGTAGGATGATTCAATTTTACAATCTCTAAAAATTGATCCAATGATAATGTCATTTCTTTTTCCTGACTAAAGCCTTTTAGAAAGAGAACAATAAACAATAAGAGCAAATATGTTTTTTTCATGTTGTATCTATTATTTAGCCTTTTTGTCATTTTCAGACTTATCTGTACCTTCAGTTATATAGTAATCAGGGGGGAATCCATTTACATTTCGCCATAATTCATACCATATTTGAACATCCTTTAAAAGAGTTATCGCCTGAGCACCACTCCCTATCCTTAACTCTTTAGGCCATTTTCTATCAAGAGAATCTTCTTTCACAAGAACCCTAAACATTCCTTTTTTGTTGATTGTATTTTCAATTGCAACAACTTCTCCACCAAAAGTACCGTAACTACTTTGTGGCCAACCACTAAAAACAATGGATGGAAAACCATCAAAAACAAACCTAACTTTTTGACCTTTAGCTATTAAAGGTAAATCTATTGGTCTAACATACATTTCAACCGCAAGTTGAGCATCTCCTGGAACAATGGTGATGATTCTTTCCCCTTCTTTGATAACCTCTCCAATACCAGCACTTTTAGCTTGTACAACTTGACCATTTTGAGGAGCTAGAATAACATACATTCCATTTCTAATAATATAATTAGATAATTTATTTTCTAGTTTTGCTACCTCTCCTTCAGCAGTTGATATTTGACTTAAACTTTGAAAACGTTCTGATTCAACTTTACTAATTTTCTCTGTATACTCTTGCTGAGCTGAATTCTGTTCAACTTTATTGTTAATTATTTCTTGCTTAGCTTCAGAAATTTTATTTTCTAAAGAAATCATTTTAGAGTAATTATTTTGAAGCTTCACATTTCTTTCTTGAAGTTTAGTTTGAGAAACTAAACCTTCTTGAAACATTTTTTCTTGTCTTTCAAATTGATTCTTAGATAAACTATATTCGTTAACGGAAGCATCATACTCAGCTTCAAGACCTTGTAATTTATTATTTAATTGAAGTAGCTTATTTTCTAGCTGCATCAACTTAAGTGTTCTACCCTTCTCTAACGCTGTGATTTGAGCATCATAAGAGACAACCTTACTTTTATAGAAATCAACACCTTCTTTTTTTGCAGTTAGTTGCTCTTTTGTCCGATTGATAAGGTTAGGATCTAAATAATCATTTTTGATTTCAGATAAAATAATGATGGTATCACCTTTCTTAACGTTATCTCCCTCTTTTACTAGCCATTTAGATATTCTTCCTGGTATTGGTGAATTTAGTTGTTGCGGTCTCTTATCTTGAAAAAGTGAGGTTACAGCACCTTTTGACTTTATATTTTGTGTCCAAGGAAGAAACATAAAAATAATCAATATTGTAATTGTTCCGAAAAACCAATATTTAATCTTACTTTCTTTATTGTACCTATATACTTTCTTAAACGATTCTAATTCTCTCATTATTTTATTTATTTTTAGAAACTAAAACCTCACCTTTATGTAACTCTAAAACGATATCTACTTTTTCTAAATAAGATGAATCATTTGTAGCAATTACAAGAGTAGTATCTTCCATTTTGTTAAAGATATAATCTATAAAACTATCTTTTAATTCTTTATTGAAATTATTCCATGGCTCTTCTAAGAGTAAAAAATCCGGTTTTTCAATAAAGGCCCTAAGAAGTAAAATGATTTGAACTGATGTAGTTGACATTTTCTTCCCTGCTGGATCAACTTCTGTTTCGAAACCGTTTTTAAGTGATTGAATAAAACCAGAAAAACCTAATTCATAAGCAAGTTTAGTAATCTCTTCTTGAGTAATTCCTTGCCTCCCCATTGTGATATTTTCTAATACTGTTCCCTCAAAAACATCTGTATTAAATAGGAATACTCCCATCTTTTTTCTTAGAGATTCAAGGTTGTAATTTCCTAAAGCGATATTATTAATCAACACTCCTCCATTATCATCACCCAAATTTCCACTAAGAAGATTCAATAAACTTGTTTTACCAGAACCTGAACAACCTGTTATCCCAACTATTGAGTTTGAAGGAATCTTAAAGTTCATGTTCTTTAATACTGTTTTGTTATTTGGATAAGTAATATTACAGTCTGTCAATTCAACTGAAACTCCTGAATTGATAGATTTAAACTCTACTTTTCCACTTTTTTCTAATGGACTTTCTGTAACTGAAGAAAGTTTTTCAAGACCAGTAATTACATCATACACATTACTAATACTACCTATTAGCTTTTCTACGGCTCCAATTATGGAAAGAATAACAATTTCTGCAGCAATAAATTCACCAATGTTTAATTTTTGCTCCAGTAAAAGGTAAGTTCCTACAGCAAGCATGGTTACTGTAATAAGAACTTTAAATAAAACCAACGCTTTGTACTGCAATAAAAGAACGCTAAAATGTTTTGTTCTAGCATTAATATACTTAACAGACTTCTCATCAGCTTTAGAAATGTTCAAATGTGTTCCATGTCTAAATTTGAATGATTTTACAACACGCCCTATTTCGCCAAACCAAGCAGCTACTTCGTATTTATGTGTACTTACCACATAGTTAGTTTCAATCCCTTTCTTACCTGTAAACCACAATATCAATACTAAGAACAACAATAAAAGAAAGCCGAAAGCAATAAAAATTGGATGATAAAAAGATAAAAGTAAAAGACCAAATATGATTTGAATACTAGCTATAGGGATATCAAGCAACAACTTTGAAATACCTTTTTGTACACTCATCACATCGAAAAAACGAGTAATTTTTTCAGGCAAGTAATAATTATTACTCTTCATTAGATCAATCTGTGGTATGACTTCTGCAAATAAATAAGTATTTCTTACAAATATATTTTGTTGAATTTTTTCAATAATTTTCAGTTGATTAATTTGAAACGCTCCTACTAGAAACACCCCCAAAACAATTACAAATATTAGAACATATATAGAAGTAACCATGGTAGCTCCCAATACAAAACTAATAATAGCTTGTACACCAAGTGGTAAACTTAACTGAACTAAACCACTCATTATTGCAAAAAAGTAAATTGATACAATATCCTTTCTATCCGTTAAGATCAATTGTATTATTCTGGATAAAGGCTTATAACCGTCTTTTTTCATTTCAATTTTTGTTTCAAAAATAATAAAAATACCTAAACAATAGTATTACTATCAAAATTATATATTTAACTTTTAATTACTATTGTAAAACACTATTTATTTTTTACATTTGCTCTTAAAAAATGTTAATATGGAATTTCATATTTCTTTTCAAATAAACGATAAACTTTTTAATAAAGATCCTGAAAGCTCTGTTAAAGGTAGAGAAATCATTAAAAGTTCTATAGATTTAATTTATGAATTAGGGTTTGAAAACTTCACTTTTAAAAAACTCGCAAAAGAAATAAAAACCACAGAAGCTACTGTTTATAGGTACTTTGAGAATAAACACAAACTTTTACTTTACATTTTAAATTGGTACTGGTGCTATTTTGAGTACTTAGTTATGTTTAATATTAAAAATGTAAATTCATCAAAAGAGAAGCTTGAAATTATATTGAGACTACTTACTGATGAATTACCAGAAAGTAATAACACTTTTGAGTATAACAAACAGTTTTTAACCAACATCATTCTTTCAGAGAGCAGTAAGGTTTATTTAATCAAAAATATTTCTGAAATTAATCAAGAAAACCTATTCAAACCCTACAAAGACTTATGTTTAACTATTTCTTCTATAATTTTAGAGTTTAACCCTAATTATAAATATTCAAAATCTTTGAGTAGCACTTTAATTGAAACTGCTCATAACCACGAGTATTTTTTAAACAATCTTCCAAGGTTAACAGATGTTAATCATACAAATAAAGAAAACTTGACCTATCATTTTTTACATCAATTATTATTTAAATCAATTTCCTAACTTTCAATCTAAAGTCATAAATAAATATGATATAAATCGCTTTCAAGGAACCATTTATTGAGTAACTTTACAACTATATTGCTATTGTTAATACTATATTCCAATGAAAAAACTCCTCTACTTATTACTGTATATTTTTATAATCACCTCTTGTTCAGAAAACAAAAAAATCCACATCGTTAAAAAAGGAGATATTACTGAATCTGTTTATGCTTCTGGTATAATTGAGAGTAAAAACCAATACATGGTTTATCCTACTATAAATGGAACGTTAGACATGCTTTATGTGGATGAAGGTGATGTTGTTCAAGTTGGAGATTCACTAGCGTCTATTTTAAATAATAATACGGTTTCAAATCAAAAAAATGCTGAAATTATTGCTCGCTTCAACGACTATGATAACCAAATCAATAAAATAAAAGATCTTGAATTAAACGCTAAGCAAGTTGAAGGCAAGTTTAAACTTGATTCTATCAACTTTGAAAGAAATAAGAAGCTATTTCAAAAAGAAGTTATTTCAAAAAGTGAATTTGAAATCAATGAGTTAAACTATAATAATTCAAAATCAAGCTACTACTCTATTCTATTAAAAATTGATGATTTAAAAAGACAATTAAAATTAAACGACAATCAATCCAAGAATAATTTAAGCCTAAGCAGTTTAACAAAAAATGATTTAATCTTAAAAAGTGAAGTAAAAGGAAAAATCTATAGCATTCTCAAAAATAAAGGTGAGCTTGTCACTTCTCAGACTCCTGTTTTTATTGTTGGAAGTGAAAAATTGTATACAATAATTCTTCAAGTGGATGAATATGATATTATAAAAATCAAAAAAAATCAAGCTGTTATTGTCAATTTAGATAGCTACAAAGACAAAACCTTCGATGCTAAAATCACAAAAATAAATCCCTTAATGAATGAACGATCAAAAACTTTCTCTGTTGAAGCTGTATTCTTAAATCAACCTGAATTACTTTACCCTAATCTAACACTAGAAGGAAATATTATATTATCTGAAAGAAAAGATGTGACTACTATTCCTAGAAGCTTCCTTATTGAAAATAAATATATCCTTAACGAATCCGGAGAAAAAATTGAAATAAAAGTTGGTTTAAAAGACTTCCAAAAAATTGAAGTCATTAAAGGACTTTCTGAGAACCAAAAAATTTACCTTCTAGAAGAATGAATTTGAAATTGGTATATAGAATCGCTAAAGCTTTAATGCTTGCAAGGTGGAAACAAACCTTAGTTGCAGCAGTTGGTGTTACGTTTAGTATTACCATGTTTGTTACCCTACTAGGATTTATGAATGGACTTAACGATCTCTTAGATTCTCTCATACTAAATAGAACTCCTCACATAAGACTTTATAACGAGGTTAAGCCTACAAAAATTCAACCTATTGACAAGTCACCTCTCTATAAAAACAAACAAAACTTTGTAAACTCAGTTAAACCAAACAATAGTAGGAACCAAATTTATAACGTTACATCAATACTAAACACTCTTAAAGAAGATAAAAGAGTTATTGGTATAGCACCAAAAATATCTGCACAAGTTTTTTATAATGTTGGCGAGACCGACTTAACTGGAGTTATAAATGGTATAGATCCAAGTCCTGAAAACAAACTATTTGCATTCAATGACTACGTTTCAACAGGAAACTTTATGGATATAAAAAATATTCCTAACTCCATAATTTTAGGTAAAGTTGCTGCAGATAAAATGTTAGCTAATATTGGTGATATAATTCAAGTTACTACCACAAAGGGAGAACGCGTTCAACTGAAAGTGGTTGGATATTTTCAGTCTGGTCTTCAAGATATTGATAAGGTGCAAAGTTATTGCTCTGTTGCAACCACACAAAAATTACTAGGCAAGACAAACAACTATATTACAGATTTACAAATTAAGCTACACGATATAAATAACGCCCCTAAATTAGCAAAAGAATACCAAGAACTATTTTCGGTTGATGCTATTGATATTCAAACTGCGAATACTCAATTTGAAACAGGTAGTTCTATAAGAACCTTGATATCTTACGCTGTTGGTATTACATTATTAATTGTTTCAGGTTTCGGGATTTACAACATCTTAAACATGATGATTTTTGAAAAAATGGATTCCATTGCAATTTTAAAAGCTACCGGTTTTTCTGGAAAGGAAGTAAAATATGTATTTATAACAATTGGCGTTTTAATAGGTTTAGTTGGAGGGATTTTTGGGTTAATTTTTGGTTTTGGTTTTTCTGTATTAATTGACCATTTACCATTTAATACTGCTGCAATGCCAACTGTAACAACTTTTCCTGTTAATTACGATTTAAAATATTATTTCATTGGCACTGTATTCTCTATTCTAACTACTTACCTTGCTGGATATTTCCCTGCAAGAAAAGCTAGTCAAGTAGATCCAGTTGTTATTATTCGAGGTAAATAAAATGAAAAATAAAACAGTATTAGAAGCTCGAAATATCTTTAAGAGTTTTCATGACCCTATAACAGTAGACGTTTTAAAAGATATAAGCTTTACTATTGAAAGAGGCGAATTTGTTTCTGTAATTGGTAAATCAGGTTGCGGTAAATCTACATTACTCTATATCTTATCTACAATGGATACAGATTATAAAGGAGATCTTTTGATTGATGACATAAGTATGAATAATAGAAATGAGCCTTTTCTTGCTAAAATTAGAAATGAAAAGATTGGTTTTGTTTTTCAATTTCATTATTTATTGAATGAGTTTTCTGTTTTAGAAAACGTTATGCTCCCCGCTCAAAAACTAGGTTATTTTTCAAAAGATGAAATAGAATTTAAAGCGATAGAAAAACTAAAGATATTAGGTATAGATCAACAAGCTTTAAAAAGTCCTAATCAACTATCTGGTGGACAAAAACAACGTGTTGCTATTGCAAGAGCTTTGATTAACGAACCGCTAATAATTATGGGGGATGAACCTACAGGAAATTTAGATAAGAAGAATGCAGATATGGTCTTTGATATTTTTAAAGAATTGACTGTAGAAAACAACCAAACCTTATTAATAGTAACACATGATAATGATTTTGCCGAAAAATCAGATAGAATTATTGAGATGGAAGATGGTTATATCTTAAAAATGTAAGGAGCTATTCTATTTTAATGTTCTAAGTTAAAAACAATAATAAATTACTGAAAAACATACTGATTACTTAGAATGATGGGCAAGATATTGTTCTGTATTTTTTAGCTTTAGGTTTGCAATTAAAATTCATCCCTAAAGAAACTTCATGAGAACCACCAGAAACACCGTTGTTTAATTTTGATGCGGTAACGTCATAACTGTATCCAACTCTAAAAGTTCCTGTATTTACTCCTATCGTCAAAATAAAGGCATCTAAACTTCTGTACCATGCTCCAAATGTCATATTCGAGTATTTCACATAAGTACCTATATTTAATTGAGAAAAGCCATTTTGATACGTATAAATTACAGATGGCATAATGGTAGTTGAACTAGTATATTTTGATGTTTTTCCTACTGGAATATTTGCTGATGCATGACCAGTAAAACGCATAGGTAGAGGATCTTCTTGGCTACCTATCATAGATTCATTTGGTTGAGTTAAATGATTTGCTGCCACACCTAAATTAAAACTTTTACTAAAAACGACAAATCCTGAAGAAATATCAAAGAAGCCATTACTATTTCCATTAGAAGGTTTATCACCACTTGTGTAAACAAAACCTTTTCTCGGGTCAATCATATCTCCGAATGTTAATTTACTCCAATCTAATGATTTTTGAACCCAAGTAGTTTTTGCTCCAAACAACAATGTCCACTTACGATTTAATTCAGTATGATAGGAATAAATTAAGCTACCACTTGTTGTACTAATCGTTTTAGCTTGTACATCATTAACTAATAGAACTCCTATCCCTCCAGAAATACTAGAAATGTATTGATCGTAACCAGCTGAGTAAGAAACATAAGAACCTGATAATCCAGGCCATTGATCACGATAATTCATACTTACTCTCGGACATCCGTGAGAACCTGCAAAAGCAGGATTCAAATACAATGGATTAGCGTAAAACTGAGTAAATTCCAAATCTTGACTAAAACCAACAAAAGTGAAAGCCATGAATATCAAAAAGGATATGAAATTTTTCATTTTATATTATATTCTTAGAATGTGAAATCTATTATTTATAGTATAGCGTGATAAATGTACATATTAATTTTTGAAAATAAAGTGAGAAACTTAACAAACTTTCAAAATGACTGTACAAATGAATATTTCATCTCGAAAAGTATAAAAAATATCCAATCCAAATCCTTATATTCGTAATGTGATATTTTAATCCTTAAAACCAATGATTATGAAAGATGTAACCCGTTTATTTGATGTTCCTTATTTTCAATTGGAAAACTATCCTCAAGAAAAAATGTTTGTTACCAAAGAGAACAATTCCTGGAATGCTATCTCTACTCAAGACTTTATTGAAAAAGTAAACTTAGCATCTAGAGGTCTTGTTGCGTTAGGAATCAAACCGAATGATAAAGTTGCAATTGCTTCTAATAATAGGTATGAATGGAATATCATGGATATTGCAATCCAACAAACCGGCGCTATAGTAGTACCTATTTACCCTAATATTTCAGTAGATGATTACCATTACATCTTTGGTGATGCTGATATAAAGCTATGTGTTGTTGACTCTTTTGAACTTTACCAGAAAATTGACAGCATTAAAAACAAGGTTAAAAGCTTATCTCACATTTTCACATTCAACAACACCTCGGCACCAAATTGGACTGAAATTTTAAATGAAGCAGAAAAAGTAGACATCTATGAAATTGAAAACTTAAAAGCATCTATCAAAAGTGAAGATTTAGCTACTATCATTTACACTTCTGGAACAACTGGAAACCCTAAAGGGGTTATGCTTTCTCACAACAACATCCTTTCCAATGTTGTAGGGTGTTTTCCTCGATTACCAATTTCTACTGGTTCTAAGGTATTAACTTTCTTACCTGCTTGTCATGTTTATGAAAGAATGCTTCATTATATCTACATGAAATCTGGTAGTAATATTTATTTTGCGGAATCTTTAGAGACAATTGGGGAAAACATAAAAGAAGTACATCCCGAAATGTTTACAGCTGTCCCAAGACTTATTGAAAAAGTTTTTGACAAAATCATGGCTAAAGGTGAAGAGTTAAAAGGTGTCAAAAGAACCCTTTTCTTTTGGGCTATAAAACTAGCTGAAGAATTTGATGTGGAAGGAAAATCAAGTTGGTATAATTTTAAGTTAAAAATTGCTCAAAAATTAATTTTTTCTAAATGGCAAGAAGCTTTAGGCGGACAAATAAAAGCGATTGTTTCTGGTAGTGCTGCTTTACAACCTCGTTTAGCCAGGATGTTTCTCGCTGCTGACATTCCTATCTTAGAAGGTTATGGATTGACGGAGACATCTCCGGTAATATCAGTTAATTGTTTAAAAAACGGTATTAATATTGGTACAGTTGGTACTTTACTCAATAATGTTGAAGTTAAATTTGCAGATGATGGCGAAATTCTCGTCAAAGGTCCCAATGTTATGATGGGATATTACAAACTACCTGAAAAGACAAAAGAAGAAATAGATACTGATAATTGGCTCCATACTGGGGATATCGGCGAGATAGTAGATGGAAAATTTTTAAAAATAACAGATCGAAAAAAAGAAATATTCAAAACTTCAGGAGGTAAATATGTTGTTCCTCAAGCAATGGAAAATAAGTTCAAGGAGTCTCGTTTTATTGAGCAAATAATGGTAATGGGGGAATTCCAAAAATTCCCTTCAGCTTTCATTATACCAAATTTTAATTACGCTAACCAATGGCTAAAATCCGAAGGTGTGATCCATTCTAGTTTATCCAATAAAGAATTAATAAACAACAAAATCCTAGTTGATAAAATCCAAATGGAAGTAAATGCTTTTAATACTCTTTATGGGAACTGGGAACAAATCAAGAAGTTTACCCTTCTTGATCATGAGCTTTCTGTTGAAGGTGGAGAATTAACCCCTACCCTTAAACTTAAGAGAAAAAAGATTTTAGAAATTTACAAAGATGAATTTGAAAAGATTTATGATTGCTAATAGTTGTTATTAACTTAGTATTTTAAGAGTGAGTAAAGTCTCAAAACCTTTTCACTCTTTTTATATGAGAATCTACATCAATGACAAAACAAAAAAACACAGACAATAAGAAGTTACATTCAAAGTTATTGGGCCAAAAAAAGAAAAAGAAACATACTCAAAAAGAACTAAATAAACTTCGTATTCGTGAAATGAACAAAAAAGCAAGTGAAATAGTTAAGAATTATGAAAACACTAACTAAACTTTAATTGTTATGATATCACTCCACCTTGTTGTGTATCTTGGCGAAAGTCTTTCCTGTTTCATTTTCCACACTCTTTTTTGGTCCTGAGATGCTAATTTGATTTTTTGTTGTCCGAATGTATTATTTAACCTATCAATAACCTTCATTAATTGAACATGTTTTGGGTTGCTATTTTCAAATATACTTAACTGAACTTCACCTTCAGGTCTAAAATCCATAATAATTACACCAGCTTTCTTATATTGATATCCCTTTCTAAAAATTCTCTCCAATCCTTCACTAGCAAAACGAGCAATTTCAATACTTGAATTAGTCGAAAAAGGAAGTTTAACAACAGTACTCCCATTATACTGATCCAATTCTAATCGATGTGAATTTGTTCTAATAAAAACCATAATAGCAGTACAGACAGAACCTTGTTTTCTTAATTTTTCAGCACAAGAAACAGCAAATGTTGTAATACGCTCATGAACATCTTTAAAGTCTTTTAAATTTCGTTCAAAAGAACGTGTTGTAGCGATATTCTTTCTTGGCTTAAAGTCTTCTAAACCTAAGATTGGATCACCATTTAAATCCTTCTTTAACCTCAATTCAACTATGGATAGATTTCTCTTCACCCAAGAATCATTTAACTGTGTGAAATCATAAGCTGTTCTAACTCCAACTTGTTTCAATCGGGTAGAAAGCTTTCTACCTATCCCCCATACATCCTCAATCTTCAACCACTTAATAGCTTTTAATCGCTTTTCTTCTGTATCAATAACATAAGAGTTGTTCAGTACTTTTGGGTATTTTTTAGCTATTCTATTAGCTACTTTTGACAGCGATTTAGTTGGAGCTATCCCAACACTAATAGGAATACCCGTACATTTTTTTACTCGTTTTTGAATTTCTTGACCGTATTCATGTAGGTCATACATATCAAACCCTGTAAGCTTTAAAAAAGCCTCATCAATACTATATATTTCACATTCTGGACTGTATTCCTGTAGTATCATCATCACTCGATTACTCATGTCACCGTATAAAGCAAAATTTGCTGAAAACACATAAATCTCATGCTCTAAAAAAAAAGACTCAAACTTAAAAGCTAATGCCCCCATTGGCACCCCCAACGCTTTAGCTTCATTGCTTCTAGCGATCACAGCACCATCATTGTTAGACAACACTACAATAGGCTTATCGTTTAACTCTGGCCGAAATAACCTTTCACATGAAGCGTAGAAATTATTACAATCAATAAGAGCATACATCTTAAAGTGACTTAATTACATGAGTGACAACTCCCCAAACTTGAAAGTCATTATCTTCTGTAATTTTGATTGGTTTATAGTCTTTATTTTCTGGAAGTAACCAACAATAACCATCGTTAACACTTATCCTTTTAATAGTAAAATCACCATCTACGTAACAAACAGTTATTTGATTGTTTTTTGGAGATAAAGACTTATCAATTACCAACAAGTCACCATCATGTATACCAACATCCTTCATGGAACACCCCTTCACCCTACCATAAAATGTAGAAGAAGGATGTTTTATCAATTGCTTATTTAAGTCAATAGAAACATCTATAAAATCCATTGCAGGAGAAGGGAATCCAGCTGATATACCAGCAGTAATAACAGGCAAACTTAAATCTGTAGCAGTTGAAATAGGAAAGATCTCTAAATTAGAACTAGAATAAAATTGGTTGCGCATTTTGATCAAAAAATAACAATTAATAATTAATCAAATTTACGATTAAATATTAATCAATGTGTTTTTTTTGATGTTTTTTTTATAAAAAGTTTGTATTCAATAGTTAACTCATTTTTAAAATCAAAAAATAGTTACTTCAATAAAAGAAAAGCAACAACCTCTATATAAATAGAATTAACTCAACTATACATCAAATGAAATAGGCTAAGAACAACTAGTATAAAAACCTAGATAAAATTGAGGTTATTTTAGATCTAACTCTTCTTTTGCTTCCTTTACAAAATTTATCTGTACTACGACATATTGAAACTTAGGAAACAAACTCCCCGCTAGAAACTCAAACTTCTTAATGTAGTTAATAGCATCAATTCTACACAAAGAAGATGTTAAAGTGGAGTGTTCAGGTAAAAATCTTTGCGAAGTTACTTTTCCTTGCTCATTAACAGCAACTTCATAATACATGACCCCTTCTCGAGTTGCCTTTATCTTAAAATCAAAAGAAGATAGTAAATAACGGTTTGACTCCAACACATCCCCAGATATTAGTTGAGCATTAGAAAAACTACTTAAAAGAGTAAAAGCAAATAGCAAAATTAATATTTTCATATTTTTAGTATTTAATTATTTTCCTTTTGCTTTTAGAATGATAAATATTGTATGAAACATAATTTTAAAATCTAAAGCGAGTGACCTGTTGTTAATATATAATAAATCAAATTTCATGCGTTGGATCATTTGATCAATATTTTCAGCATAACCAAACTTCACTTGCCCCCAAGACGTAACACCAGGTCTTACCTTATTAAGCTGTAAAAACTGAGGTTCCATTTTGGAAATTTGATCGATGTAAAACTGCCTCTCAGGTCTAGGTCCAACTAATGACATATCCCCTACTAAAACATTAAAGAACTGAGGAAATTCATCCAACCTAAATTTTCGCATCACCCTACCAACCCTGGTAACTCTTGGGTCGTTTTCTGAAGACAATTGAGGTCCACTCTTCTCAGCATCTGTATACATCGTTCTAAACTTTATGATATTGAACTTTTTTCCATGAATACCAATACGTTCTTGTAAAAACAACACAGGACCTTTTGATGAAGCCTTCACCAAGAAAGCCATTACAGTATAAAAAGGAAGTAAGAGTAATATTGAGAAAAACGAAATAAAAACATCTAACATTCGCTTAACGATTTTTTGCCCAGGAGGCATTGCATCTGTATTTATCTCATAAAGTAGAGCTCCAAAAATATTATTCATTTTCACCGCACCTAGCAACATATCTTGCATATCTGGAGAAACCTTGATCTTAATATCTGTTCTTTCAATTAAAGATATGATACTTTTTAACTCTCTATAATCCTCTTTCTCTAAAGCTATAATAACCTCTTCAATTTGATTGTCTTTAAGTATACTATCTAGATTCTGAAAAGAACCTAAATAATCAATATTACACTCTTTCAAAACTACGTTTTCTCCAATACCAGTATACCCTACAATATCGTTTCCAATACTTTTAGACAAGCCTGAAACCTCATTATAAATAGAAACAGCTTTGTCTCTGGCTCCTATTAAAATCGTCTTGAATCCTACCTTACTTTTTTGAATTCTATTCACTAATATGGTCACATAAGTAAACCTTGTAAATATTGAAAGAAAAAAATGAATAGAAAACAACATTAGAAAGGAGATATAATACATTTTATAATCTTCAATTTGATCATCCAATAATAGAAAAAAAAACAATAAAACAGAACCTATAAAAGAACTAACAACAGTTAGGTTAAATACCTTTAATCGATATAGCCTTCGAACATCATAATAAGTACCTTGTAAGACGTAAAAAAACAACCAAAATAAAGGAACTAAAAATATTCCTAAATAAAACTTATTATCTAATTCAAAAGGCTGATTTTCAACAACAACTTTCCGAAGATAAAAGAACAAGGACCAAGAGATTAAAGCTATTAACCAATCTAGAAATAAAAATAAATACCTATTAAAATACTTTGACATTATACTACTCTATAAAAACAACTTTAATATTATCTAAATAGATATCACTCTCAACTAAACCAGCTTCTAATAAGGCTTGAAAAGAAACAACATAATAAGTAGCATCTGAATAAAAAGAGACAACTTCTTTTAGGTCAATATATATTTTTTTCCATTCCATATTTGCAGGTGACTGAGCATTCATTTGGACATTCACATTTGAATTAGTTCCAGAAGGAGTAACAGCTAATAAACCAGTAATTACAGAGTTAGTATTCTTGTAATCAACCTCTAAATAAACCTCTCTACCTAGTTTCGGTAAAACCAATTGACCATTAGAGTAAGCAACCCAAATTGAATCAGATTGTGTTAAATTAACATGTCCATAAAAATTTCCATATTGAAGGTGTTCAGTATCATTACCAACCACAATAGATGTATTAAAATTAACATCGTTATCTAATTTTATTGCTGCATCTTCAAAATCTTCTATCCAAAATTTAGACCTTTCTTTATACATAGTTGTTGGATCGATACTAACCGTTTCACCAGAAGAGAAAATAGTATCAAATTCATAAGCTTCAACAAAAGGATAAATCTTTTTAGTTGCAGAAATACCATTGTTTTTAACAGTTGGATATACTTTTACATTTACATCACCTTGTTTAAGAATAGGAATCTTAAAAGGCACCTCAAAAACACCAACAATCTCATTATCAACAAAAACCCAAGCATCGGTAAAGTCGTGCGTTAAAATACCAGCATCATAATTTGCATTTGAATTTTCAATTAAAGTCCATTCACTTACTTCCAACCAAGTAGGATCATCGTTATTCTTAACACAGGAAGTTAAAAACAATAAGCTAAATAAAAAGAAATAAAAGATACCGTACATAAAACTTATAAACATGAATAACAACGACGAAAATTAGTTATTATTATCTATATAAGCAATATTTGTTCTGTTAATCAAATCGAGTATTTTTTTTGCTACCATCAAAGAATCTAAACCATTCAGTAAGGACACTTTTGTTTCTTTATCATTCACAATTGAATCATAAAAAGAAATAAATTCATTTTTAATAGAATTAACATCTTGAAAAGAAAAAGTTTCCTTGTTAAAACCACCAACCTCCTCACTGAAAACTTTAAGATTATTTTCAGTAAAATTAATCTCTATCAAATTATTTAATTGATAAAACTTAGATTCTACGAATTGACCACCTCCTATTTTATCCACATGAAGCTTTGCTATCGCTCCATTATCAAATTCAAGTCTAACATCTACTAAATCCACAGACTTATTTGAAACAGATAAAGCATTAGCTGATATTTTCTTCACCCCAGATTTAATAACACTTAAAACTAAATCAATATCACTTAACATGTAATCTAACACCAAGCACTGCCCTTTAATAAAATTAAAAACATCTATCGACCGTCTAAAATCAATAAGCATAGGTTTATGGAAGAATTTATTTGCTGCTTCAAAAGCAGGGTTAAATTTTTCTTCTGAACTAATCTGGACTTTAACATCAGCTTCACTAGATAAGCTAATCAAAGATCTCCCCTCATCTTCAGACTCCGTAACAGGTTTCTCAATAAAGATGTGTTTACTTTTTCTTAATGCTATAGAAATAAATTCAAAATGTTTATACAATGGAGAGACAATATCAACAACGTCCACTTCGTTTAATAAAGATTCATAAGAATCAAAACACATTAAGTCGAAGCTTGATCTATCACTACTATCCATATTAGGATCATAGTAACCAACTAATGAAAAATTATTTTCCAACAAAAGTAAGGCTTCAATATGCTTTTTTGATTTGAAATTAATCCCTACAATACCAATTTTTAACATTCAGTTTTTTTTTGTAAAATTAACTTCTATTTGAAGGCTATCAATCTGTAACACCAAAATTTATTAACACCAAAATATTTAAAAACAATCGAATTTCATAATTAATTATGAAAAAACAAGAATACAGAAACAAAAAACAGACAACTAAAATACTGTAATACAGTATTTTAATTTTAAACTAAAAAAATAACTTTATTTTTTAGTTTAAAAAACTTGAATTATTAAAATGATTCTTACTATATTTGCATTCGTCAAAAATGGAGGCTATAGCTCAGTCGGTTAGAGCGACGGTTTGTGGTACCGTAGGTCGTGGGTTCGATCCCCACTAGCCTCCCAAAGGTTGAACAATTGTTCAACCTTTTTTTGTTTTATGTAAAAACGTACATTTTTTTGACAAAGTATAAACATACATTAAAACAAGGTTAGATGCTTGAAATTAAAGAGTATACTGAAGAACTAAAAAAAGGGAAAGTAATGCTTTACCCTACCGACACGATTTGGGGAGTTGGTTGTGATGCTACAAACGAGGAAGCTTGCCAAAAAATTTCACAAATAAAACAACGTCCAAACGAAAAAAGTTTCATTATTCTTGTAGATAGCTTCTCAATGCTAGAAAGATATGTACCCGACTTTCATGAAGTATGTTATGAATTGTGTGATAATGCTGATAAACCATTAACTGTTATTTACCCAACCTCTAGAAACATTGCCCCCTCAGCAATTGCTGAAGATGGTTCAATTGGTATTAGAATAACAAAAGACCCACTTTGTGTTAAATTAATAAGATCATTAAGAAAACCGCTACTTAGTACTTCTGCAAATATCTCTGGAAAGACTCACCCTTTATCTTTTGATGAAATTAACAATCAAATAAAAAATGGTGTTGACTTTATAATTGAAGAAAAATTAAAAGATAAAATGGATACACCTTCTCAAATCATTAAGATAGATTTAAATGGAAGTGTAAAAATAATACGCGATTAAAAGTATGACTTCTATGAATTTTTCCAAAAATTTAAAACACCCTGTTTTTAAAGTAGTGTCTCAAATTGCTAGTAAAAAAAATCTTCAAGCTTTTGTTATCGGAGGTTTTGTAAGAGATTTGATTCTTGAAAGACCATCGAAAGACATAGATATTGTTGTGGTTGGAAACGGATTAGACCTAGCAAAAGAGTCTGCAGAAATATTAAGGGTTAAGAAGGTATCGGTTTTTGAAAGTTTTGGAACAGCTCAATTTAAATATAAAGATTTAGATGTTGAATTTGTTGGTGCTAGAAAAGAATCTTATCGCCAAGAGTCTAGAAAACCAATAGTTGAAAATGGGACACTTGAAGACGACCAAAATAGAAGGGACTTCACTATTAATGCAATGGCAATTAGTCTTCATCAAGATACATTTGGAGACCTAATAGACCCATTTAATGGATTAACAGATTTAGAAAATGGAATTTTAAAAACACCTTTAGGACCAGATACAACATATAGCGATGACCCACTAAGAATGATGCGAGCAATTCGTTTTGCATCACAACTAAATTTTAAAATTGAGAAAGAAAGCCTAGAGTCTATTCTTAAAAACTCAGAAAGATTAAAAATAATATCTATTGAAAGAGTAATGGATGAGTTCAATAAAATACTTTTATCCAATATTCCATCTAGAGGACTTAAACTACTATATTCCACCCAACTACTCCATCAATTTTTCCCGGAAATGATACGTTTAAAAGGAATTGAGACTATAAATGGAAAATCTCATAAAGATAACTTCTACCACACCTTAGAAGTTATTGATAATATTTCAGAAAACACAAACAACCTTTGGTTAAGATGGGCAGCTTTAATGCATGATATAGCAAAACCACCAACTAAACGTTTTGATCAAAATATTGGGTGGACTTTTCATGGACACGAAGATTTAGGAGCTAAAATCACTCCAAAAGTATTTAAAAGACTAAAACTACCTTTAGACCATAAAATGAAGTACGTGCAAAAACTAGTACGACTTCATTTAAGACCAATCGCTTTAGTTAAAGGCTCTGTCTCTGATTCTGCAGTTCGAAGGCTATTATTTGAAGCAGGAGATGATATTGAAGATCTAATGACTTTATGTAATGCTGATATCACATCCAAAAATGAATTTAAAGTCAAAAAATTTAAAAAGAATTTTGAGTTAGTAGGCAAAAAATTGAAGGAAGTTGAAGAAAAAGATAAAGTGAGGAATTTCCAACCTCCTATATCTGGAGAAATAATAATGAAACACTTTAACTTAAAACCTTGTCATGAAATTGGAGTAATCAAAACTAAAATAAAAGATGCTATTTTAGAAGGAGAAATCCAAAATGATTATAACGAAGCTTTTCAGTATATGATTAAAATTGGAGAAGAAATAGGAATAAATAACAACTAATTTTATTAAATTATAAATAACTTTACAACAAGTTAAAAAGATTAAAAATGGCAGGTTTTAAATTCAGAGTTCTACTAGATTCTAAAGATGAAGATAAAGTATTTCGAGATATATTAATAAATGAAAAAGATACTTTTGAATCTCTTTATAAAACTATTATACACTCTTTTAAGTTCAAAGGTGATCAAATGGCCTCTTTCTATATGTCGAATGAGGACTGGGATAAAGGCCATGAAATTAGTTTAATGGACCTGTCCTATTCCGACGAAGAATCAACAGAAGAAACTCCTTCCGTTATGAATTCCGCTATATTGAAAGATTACATGGATAAAAGTGACCAAAAGATTATTTTGGTTTATGACTTTTTAAAAATGTGGATCTTTTTAGTAGAACTGATTGGTATTGAAGAAAACACACCTAACTCACCTGAGATAACTTTATCAATAGGTATATCTCCTGATGAAGATTCAAAAGAAGAAATAGAAAGTCCAGTAGATTTCACGAAAGACCTATATGGATCTCAAGATGATGAAGAAGATTATGGTTTTGATGATTTTGAAGATGGTTTTTCTGATGAAGATATATCTGACTATGATAGTTATGACTACTAAATACAAATCTTTAAGGTGATAGAAAGCAAAAACGATCCAATTGGTTATGCAATAACCGATTATTCTAACAATGATTTTGATGAAAATATTATTGTTTCATCTGACTTGTGCGAAGATGATATAATACCAGTAAAAACATTATTTAGATCATTTGAAGAAATGCCTTTAATCGAAAAAAAGGCAATAGAATTAGCTGCAGGAAAAGTGCTTGAGGTCGGTGCAGGAGCAGGTGTTCACGCCAAAGAAATGATTAAAAATGGTCTAACTGTTTTTGCAATCGATATTTCAGAAAAAGCTATTACCTATCTTAATAAAATAGGTATCCCATCGAAACAGATTAACTTTTTCGACCTCGAAAATGAAAAATTTGATACCATCTCTTTACTAATGAATGGAATTGGGATTGCTGGAAAACTAAACAACTTAAAGAAATTCTTAAACCATTGTAAAACCCTACTTAACAAGAAAGGTAAAATAATTTGTGACTCAAGCGATATTAAATACCTTTATGAAGATGATGAAGGTGCTGTGTGGATAGATTTGAATACTGAATACTATGGTAACTTTAAATATAAAATGAAATATAAAGACCAAGAAACCGAATGGTTTAATTGGCTATATGTAGATTTTGAAAAACTTTCAGAAACTGCTTATGAAGTTGGTTTAAATACAAAATTAATTCATCAAGAAGACAATCACTTTTTAGCAGAATTAACATTTGATAATTGATTATGAGAATACTTTTACTAATCATCTCAACTATTTCACTCGTATATTCTACAAAAGCTCAACTTTTAACATACCCCAACAATAACCAAGCATTTTTTTGGGAAGTTAGTCACCCTAATAGTTCTAAGAAGAGTTATGTTCTAGGAACAATGCACATTATACAAAAAGAGTATTTTATTTTTCCTAAAGAGATAAAAAAAGCACTTAAAAAATCATCCTCTTTAATTCTTGAGTTAGACAAACTTCCTAATCCTGCTTTATTTTTAAAACTCACTAAACTAGATACTGGAAACTTTTTCAACTATTTTTCTAATATAGAAACAGATTCTATTATTGATTGGGCAAAAAATAAATTACATATTTCTCCACAAGTTTTTAGAAGCACTTTTTATAAAACAAAACCATTTGTAGTAAGTCAAATTGCAACGCAATCTTTATTTGATGGTAAAACAGAGTCTTACGAAAATAGAATATATCAATACTCTAAAGACAAAAAAAAACCAATAATAGGATTAGAAACGATAGAGTTTCAAATAAGTTTAATGGATACTTTACCAATAAAAATTCAGAAAAGAATGCTTTTAGACATCATATCTAACGAACAAGAAGTAAAGGAAAACCTATTAATTCTTCAAAAAACATACAGAGAGCAAAAAATAGACTCCTTGTACCATCAACTAAATGAAGAATTTGAAACATTCGATAAATATGAAAGTCTATTTATCACGGATAGAAACCAAAAATGGTTACCTATACTTGAAGAGAACTTCCTAATAAACTCTTGTTTTGTTGCTGTAGGAGCAGGACATTTAGGAGGACCTAATGGATTGCTACAACTATTATCTTCAAAAGGTTATCATTTAAAACCAATATACTTTAAAAAGAAATAACTATGTTAAAAACATTAATCAAATTTTATTTATTTACATCCTTATTATACAGTTGTTCTACCTATAGTGATGAAGAAATTTTAAACTTTGACAAAGAAATAAAAGAGCACATTCAAGAAAAATCATTAGACTTCGAAAAGTCTGGATCTGGTTTGTATTACAAAATTATTCATGAAGGAAATGGAGATTACATTCAGATATCAGATAGTGTTCAATTTACCTATGAAGGAAGTATTTTAAACGGTGAAATTTTTGATAAACAAACAAAACCTATAATTTTTAAAGTACAAGATTTAATTCAAGGGTGGAAAGAGATTGTTTTAATCTCTAAACCAGGAACGGAAGTTGAATTAATAGTACCTCCACATTTAGGATATGGAAATCATGATTTAGATGACATTCCTCCAAACTCTACTCTATTTTTCAAAATGAAAATTATTTCTATTTTATGACAAACAAAAAAATAACAATTGCAATAGATGGGTATTCTTCATGCGGTAAAAGCACTTTAGCAAAAGCACTCGCTAACAGGTTAAACTATATTTTCATTGATAGTGGTGCAATGTATAGAGGTATTGCATTATTCTGCTTACAAAATAAGCTAGTTCAAAATGAATTAATTTTAGAAGAAAAATTAATAAAAAGCCTATCTTCTATAAAAGTATCCTTTAAGCTTAATGCGTCAAATGATAAATCTGATTTACTATTAAATGGTACAAATGTAGAAGAGCTTATAAGGAAACCTAATGTTGCAAAAATTGTTTCTAAAGTTGCAAGTATAAAAGAAGTACGCCAAAAACTTGTGTCAGAACAAAGAGAAATGGGAAAAGATGGAGGAATAGTAATGGATGGTAGAGATATTGGTTCTGTAGTATTCCCTGAAGCTCAACTTAAATTATTTATAACTGCCGCACCTGAAACAAGAACTGAAAGAAGATTTCTAGAATTACAAAGTAAAGGTGAAAACATATCTAGAGAACAAGTTCACTTAAACCTTGAGGAACGTGACTATCTAGATACACATAGAGAAGAAAGTCCTTTAATCCAAAGCAAAGACGCTATATTATTGGATAATACTAATATGACACCAGAAGGTCAATTAGAGTATGTACTAAAACTAATAAAAAGTAAGTTTTAAATTTCAAACATTTGCACTTAAAAATAAACAAAATATAAAAATTAGTTAAATATTTATATATTTGTAACCATAAAATAAATCAATAACATAAAATGAAGTCTTTAGGAAAAATTACCGAAGAATTAATTAATAAAAGTCCTTTCTTAAGAGAGGCAATGTCTGAAAACCTTATAAACATCTCATCCTTAGCAAGAAAGCTTCGACCTGAAATTGAAAAAGTTGCCGAAAAAGAAGTCAATGAAGGAGCTATAGTCATGGCGATAAAGAGAATGCCTCCAGGATATTACCATCAATTAGATTTAAAGATTAAAAATGTAATGGGAGAAATTGGGGATATTTTAGTTAGAAGTAACCTTGCTAGTTTCACCTTTGAAAATTCAGATACCTTAAAAGAAAAACAACTTGAAATAGTAAATATTTTAAACAAAGAGAACGATAGCTTTTTTGCTATAACTAGAGGTATAACTGAAACAACCATTATTGTTAACTCTTCTCATACTGAAAAGATTATACACATATTTAAAAAAGAAAAACTTACTACGGAATCTCAAAACTTAGCTTCAGTAACTGTCAAATTACCGTCTATCAACATTAAACTTCACGGTGTTTATTACTATATTTTAAAACACTTAGCTTGGGACGGAATAAATATTACTGAGATTATTTCTACTTCAAATGAATTTACTACAGTTGTGTCACAATCGGATATCGATCGTGCTTTTTCAATATTAATGAAATTGAAAAGAAACAATACCGAAATTATTTAATTACAAATGGATAAAAGATTAATTGCATTTGAAAGACTTTTAGACATAATGGATGAACTCAGGGAAAAATGTCCCTGGGATAAAAAACAAACACTAGATAGCTTAAGACATCTTACTATAGAAGAAACATATGAATTAACAGATGCTATACTTCAAAACGATCTAAAATCTTTAAAAGGAGAAATTGGTGATTTATTTCTTCATTTAGTTTTTTACTGCAAAATTGGAGAAGAAAAAGAAGCTTTTGATATTACTTCGGTTTTAGAGGCTATTTGCGATAAACTAGTTCACCGTCATCCTCATATTTATGGAGATACAAAAATTGAAAATGAAGAGGATGTTAAAAAAAATTGGGAGAAATTAAAATTAAAAGAAGGCAATAAATCAGTACTAGAAGGTGTTCCCTCCTCCCTCCCCTCTCTTGTTAAAGCAACTAGAATTCAAGATAAAGTTAAAGGGATTGGCTTTGACTGGAACAACAGAGAAGGTGTTTGGAATAAAGTTAAAGAAGAAATAGAAGAACTTGAAATTGAAGTTGAAAAACAATCCAATAATATTGAAGAAGAATTTGGGGATGTTTTATTTTCATTGATTAATTATGCTCGTTTTATAAATATTAATCCAGAAGATGCTTTATCAAAAACAAACAATAAGTTCATCAAAAGGTTTCAAGAAATGGAATCCATGATTCATAAGGATGAATTAAAAATTGGTGAACTTAATTTAGAAGAAATGGATATTTATTGGGAGAAAGCAAAACAAAAACTTAAAACACAATAACTTACTCTAAACATTTAAATCAATAATCAATACCTTATAGAATTAATGTTAAAATCTATAAGCATTTTGAACTATCATTTATCTATATTCGTATTCGAAATTTGAAAAATAACATGAAAAAAATTCTTTTACTATCTCTTTTATTACTTTCTACCAACTTAGTTATATCTCAAGATTTTAATATTCGTGGTTTTTTGTACGATCAAGAAAATGGTGAACCTGTAATTTTTGAAAAAGTTCTTCTTCTCAAAAAAGACAGTACAATTCTTACAGGAGGTAATACAGATATAAATGGTTTTTTTTCATTTCCTAAGATTGATATTGGCTCATACTACATAAAAATTGACAATGGTAATTTTAAAGGAATAATCGATATAGTATCTGTCGAAGAAAAGAAAGGAAATATAAACTTAAAGTATCAATTAGAAAAAATTGAAAAATCAGGAGAACTTGAAAGTGTTGTAATAACTGCTGCAGATCGAGAGAAGAAAACAGAAGTTCAAATATCTACGATTAAACTGGATAAAAAATCAATTGAACGTATTCCAAGTGTAGGTGGAGAAAACGATATCGTTGGTGCATTTAGCGTTACGCCAGGAGTCATTACAACTGGAGATCAAGGAGGACAGATATACGTAAGAGGAGGTACACCCATACAAAATAAAATATTGCTTGACGGAATGACGATTTACAATCCATTCCATTCTATTGGTTTCTTTTCTGTTTTTGAAACAGAGTTAATTAAAAATGTTGATATTTACACCGGAGGTTTTGACGCGAAATATGGCGGTAGAATATCATCTATCATGGATGTGTCCTATAGAGATGGTAACAAAAAAGATTTTGGTGGTAAAGTATCCATCTCTCCTTTTCTAGCTAAAACTGTACTTGAAGGTCCTTTAAAAAAGTCTAAAGATGGATCAATAAATCCGGGTTCTTTCATATTTTCAGCAAAACACAGTTTATTAGATTACACTTCAAAATCACTTTACCCTTCAGTTAATGATGGTAACGGATTACCTTTCAACTTTACTGATTTATATGGTAAAATTAGTTTCAACGGAGACGATGGTTCTAAATTTAGTGCATTTGGATTTCACAATAGAGACAGTGTAAACTTTTACAATGCTGGAGATCTAGATTTTAATGCTTCAGGAGGAGGAATAAACTTTTTAATTGTTCCTAGTAGCTCTTCTACCTACATAAAAGGTCACGTTAATGGAAGCAACTATAAAACAACTTTTAATGAAATTGGTTCTGAAGAAAGGTTTAGTTCTATTGGTGGTTTTGATTTAGGTTTTGACTTTACTTACTTCTTGAAAAATAATAGCGAAATGAATTATGGGTTTAATTTAAGTGGTTTTAACACAAGGTTTGTAACCTACAATGAATTAAAAAGAAAAATTGAACTTGATATTTTTACCTCTGAAATTTCAGGGTATTATTCATACAAGATAATAAAAAACAGATGGGTTATTCAACCAAGTGTTAGAGTACAAGCATACGCATCCTTAGCGACGATATCCCCAGAACCAAGATTAGGAATAAAATTTAATGCAACAGAAAAATTAAGATTAAAATTTTCAGGAGGAAGGTTTTCTCAAAACTTCACTTCTGCATCTTCAGACAAGGACGTCGTGAATTTATTTAACGGCTTACTATCAGCCCCAACTAACGTTCAAGAAACATTTGTAAATCAGTTTAATCAAGAAAGAAACGTTAAAAATGGATTACAATACGCTTGGCATGGTATAGCTGGATTTGAGTACGACCTTTCCAGAACTATTAGTGTAAATGTTGAAGGTTATTATAAATATTTCTCACAGTTGAGTAATATCAATGCAAATAAAACATACGAAGACAATTCTACAAATAGTAATATAGACGACGTATTCAAAAAAGATTTCATCATAGAATCTGGAACATCTTATGGAGTTGACTTCCTTTTAAAGTATTCTAAAAACAGATTGTTTATTTGGGGAGTGTATTCATTAGGAAAATCTCAAAGATGGGATGGATTTCAAGAGTATTTTCCAGTATTTGACAGAAGACATAACGTTAATATAGTAACAACCTATATGTTTGGTAAAAAGAAAAATACTGAGCTAAATATTAGATGGAACTTAGGTTCAGGTTTACCGTTTACACCAACAGCAGGTTTTTTTCAATCTGAAAAATTTAACGCTGGAGTTACAACTGATTACACTACAACTAATACTTCAAATGTATCGAGTTTGTTAGGAGATTTCAATAGCCAAAGATTACCATATTACCATAGGCTTGACATAACCGTCAAACAGAAATTTGAATTTAAAAATAAAACAACTTTAGAGATAGTAGCAAGTGTAACAAATGCTTACGATAGAAATAATATTTTTTATGTAAACCGAATTACGTCAGAAAAGATATATCAATTCCCTATTTTACCAAGTTTAGGTATGAGTTATAAGTTTTAATTTTCAATTCATTAAATTTTAAATCATAAAAGAGTTAAAGTGATTACTTTAAATTAATAAACAAAAACATCCTAATCAATAAGAGACCTAGTTAACCTAGAAGTTATTTATCAATTTAAGAATATTCATCAATAACTAAATTTATATTTTTAAACAATTTAACAACTTTTATTCATATTAAATCGATTCAAGAATAAATAATAAGCATATTTGTTTAATTAAAAAATAATCAAATTATGGAAAGGGATAATAACAGTGAAGTTTATTCTAAAGTTGTTAGAGCAGGTAAAAGAACCTATTTTTTTGATGTTAAATCTACAAAGGGTAATGATTTATATCTTGTTTTAACGGAAAGTAAAAAGAGTTCATCGGAAGGTAGAGATAGTTTTGAGAAACATAAATTATTCCTTTACAAAGAAGATTTCGATAAATTTCAAAATGGTTTAGAAGATGTCTTGGAAAAAATCAAAGATTTAAAAAAATCGGGAACCTATAAACAATTAAAAGAAGCTGACACTCTAGATAAATCAATAAGTTTTGAAGACCTATAAAATTTATCATTTTTTCTAAACGAACAATGTTAATAAATACCTTAATCTCAAAGCAGAAAAAAGTGCTTTTTTGACGTATCTTTATAACTCAAATATTTAGTAATGGGGAAAATTATTGCGATAGCAAATCAAAAAGGAGGAGTTGGAAAAACAACTACAGCAATTAGCTTTGGTGGTTGTTTAGGTGTCTTAGAGTATAAGACTCTAATAGTGGATGCTGATCCTCAAGCGAATGCAACATCTGGATTAGGCTTTGATCCACAGAACACTAAAAACATATACGATTGTTTAATTAATGGCGTTCATCCAGAAGAATTGATAATTAAAACAGAAAATCCTAATTTAGATATACTTCCTTCACACATAGATTTGGTTGGAGCTGAAATCGAGATGATCGATCTACAGAATAGAGAGTACATGCTTAAGATTGCCTTAGATAAGGTTAAGGATGATTACGACTTTATTATCATTGATTGTTCTCCTTCATTAGGATTAATAACTGTTAACGCCTTAACTGCTGCTGATTCTGTTGTTATACCAGTACAGTGTGAGTTTTTCGCATTAGAAGGCCTAGGTAAATTATTAAATACGATTAAAATTGTTCAAGGTAGGTTAAATGAATCTCTTGAAATAGAAGGTATTGTTTTAACAATGTATGATTCAAGACTTAGACTAGCAAACCAAGTAGTTGAAGAAGTTAAAACTCACTTTCAAGAATTAGTTTTTGATACGGTTATTCATAGAAACACAAAACTTGGTGAAGCACCTAGTCATGGTGAGTCTATTATTATGCATGATGCCTCTAGTAAAGGCTCTATAAACTATTTAAATTTCACTAGAGAGTTTTTGCAAAAAAATGACATGACTAAAATTGATAACGATTCTAAAAAAATTGAATTAGATAATGAGCACTGATAACAAAAAAAGATCCGCATTAGGTAAAGGACTTGGTGCACTATTAGAAAATTCTAGTACAGATATAACTTCAAAAAAAAGTAATTCAGAAACCGTAGGTTCTATTGCACTTTTAAAAATTGAAAACATTGAAGTAAACCCGTTTAATCCGAGAACTCATTTTGAAAGTGATGCTTTAGAAGAACTTAGTGAATCCATTAAAGCTCATGGGATTATACAACCTTTAACGGTTAGAAAGCTCGGAAGAGATAAATACCAACTTATTTCTGGTGAAAGAAGGTTTAGAGCTTCCCAATTAGCTGGATTGGAAGAGGTTCCTGCTTACATTAGAATCGCAAACGATCAATCCATGCTGGAAATGGCATTGGTTGAAAACATACAAAGAGAAGATTTAAATGCAATTGAAGTTGCTTTATCTTATCAAAGGTTATTAGATGAATGCTCTTTAACTCAAGATCAGTTATCTCAAAAATTATCAAAAAGTAGGTCTAGTATTACCAACCATATCCGACTTCTTAAACTGCCAGCAGATATTCAAGCTGGAGTTAGAGATAACTTAATTACTATGGGGCATGCAAGAGCATTGGTTTCTGCTGGTGATGAAGCTCTTCAAATTTCAATATTTAATCAAATTCTACTAGACAGTTTATCTGTTAGAGATGTTGAAATATTAATAAGACAAGGTCACCTGAAAGAAGAGCAAGTACACCCTCCTGTTGATGAAGAACAAAACTCTTCTAAAAAGAATAAGGTACAATTAGAAAATAATCAAATTGCTTTTAAAAATAATTTATCTAATAAGTTGTCCTCTAAAGTTGTTCTAAACAAATCTTCAAAAGGATCTGGTAAAATTGTTATTAACTTTGACAGTGAAGTTGACTTGAACCGAATAATTGAAATTCTCAATCAAGAATGAAGATTGTTTCTCTAGTCATCTTTGTAATCATTTCATTCCTATCGTTTTCACAAGAAAAAGATAGCTTAGAAGTTGTAGATACTAGTTACCATCACTCTCCTAAAAAAGCAGTTATGTTGAGTGCTGTTTTACCAGGAAGTGGTCATATTTATAACCATATTCACTTAAAAAAAGAACAATCAGGAAAAAGAAATATTTTTTGGAAAATTCCTTTGTTTTATTCAGCAATTGGTTATACTGCTTTTTCATTAATTCAAAATCAAAATATTCAGAAAGACTTAAAAGCAGAGTATAATTACAGGCAAAACAATAATGAATTAGCTTTAGATGAAAGGTGGAGTAATTATGATACCCAAGGAATACTCAGCTTAACCAAAGAATATGAGGGTAAAAGAGATTTCTCTATCTTATTATTTGGTGCTGCCTATTTGATTCAAATTATTGATGCTGGTATAGAAGCTCATTTTGTAAATTTTGATATTTCTCAAGATTTAACATTAAGTATCCATCCTGAAATATTTACACCTAAAGATATTGGAATTGGTTTTACACTTGATTTCAAAAATAAAAATTACTCATTATCAAAGTATTCAAAATTATGAACATAGCTCTAATAGGTTACGGTAAAATGGGGAAGGCAATTGAGAAAATTGCGGAAGAAAGAGGCCATAGAATTGTATTAATTTGCAATAGTGAACTTAGTGTAAAGTATGCTGACTTTGAAAACGTAGATTTAGCGATAGAATTTACAGAACCGAGCTTAGCAGTTGGACATATTGAATATTGTATAGATAAAAACATACCTATTGTTGTTGGAACAACTGGTTGGTATGATGAATTAGACGAAATTATTGAAAAAGTAAATGATAACAAAGGTAGTCTTCTTCATGCTACAAATTTCAGTATTGGGGTCAATATATTCTTTGAAATAAATAAAAAACTAGCCCAATTAATGTCTACTACAAATGAGTACAAGGTTTCTGTAGAAGAAACACACCATTTACAAAAAATAGACTCGCCTAGTGGAACTGGAATAACTATAGCTGACGATATACTTTCCAATAATACGAACTATTTATCTTGGGTTTTAGGGAAAAACGAAGTTCCATATTCAAATAGAAACCAATTTCCTTTAACTTCTTACAGAAAACCAGACGTTCCTGGAACTCATAAAATTAGCTATAATTCTGAGATAGATAAAATTGAAATCTCACATGAAGCACACAGTAGAAAAGGTTTTGCTTTAGGTGCTGTTATTGCTGCTGAATACTTAATTAATCAAAAAGGAGTCTTTCAAATGAAAGATGTTTTAAAGTTTTAAACTATGAATGCATTCTATTTTTATCTATTTATCTTAATTCACCCTTACCTTTCATTTTGGCATAAAAGTTTTGTTAAAGCGGATAGAAAATCATGGGAAGCTTTTATTCCAGTTTACAATTATTTTATTGCATTCAAAATTGGATGTAAAAAACCATGGTGGTCACTGTTACTTATTTTTCCAGGTGTTCATTTAATCATGTGGTCTGTAGTTAACGTAAGTTATATCAGAAGGTTTGGATACTTTAGTTTTACAGATACTTTACAAGGGATTTTCTTTCCATATCTTCTTTTAGCTAAAATCGGTAATTCTGAAGATTCCATTTTACCGGAAACGAACTGGATGAATGGTAAAGAAGTAGATAATAGAATGTGGGGAGATCATTTAGTTCTTTTCTTGTCTTTACCTATAATCGGACATGCAATTGCTTTAGGTTTAAATGCAATTTCAAGAGAAAAACCTGGTGGAAAAACAAAAGTAAAAGAATGGGGAGACTCAATCCTATTTGCTTTAGTTGCTGCAAGTATAATAAGAACATATGCTTTTGAACCATTTCAAATACCTACTGGTTCTATGGAAAAAACATTATTAGTGGGTGATTTCTTATTTGTAAATAAATTAGCTTATGGCCCAAAAGTTCCAGTAACTCCCCTATCCTTTCCTCTAGTTCATAATACTATTCCATGGGTAACAATGAAATCCTATTCCACATTGGAAACCGTTGATTATACAAGAATACCAGGTTTTAGTAAAGTAAATAGAAACGATGTAGTCGTATTTAATTATCCTTCTGGTGATACTGCTGTATATGATCCTAGAATGCCAAATGGTTTAATGGGACACGATTATCATGGTATACTTAATGAAGAAGCTTTTTATCTTTTTCAAAACGATCCTAAAACCAGAAACAATTATGAGTTAGCTCAAAAATTCTATACAGATAGCTTATCTAAAATAAACATCCAAGATGATAATTTAACTCAACAACTTACTAACGACTTTATCATGAAGCAATTTTTCAAAGATTTACCTAAATGGAAGTCTGAGGCTAAAACAATGCTTTCCGAAGAAAAAATAGCGCATCAAAATGGAGAAGTTATAAAACACCACGGATTGGTTTACCGCCCTGTTGACAAAAGAGAAAACTACATAAAAAGATGTGTTGCAATTGCAGGTGATTGGATAGAAATTAAAAATTCTGTTTTATATGTAAACGATAAACCAGCTTTTATTCCAGAGTTTCAAAACCTACAATATATCGTTTCAAATGTAGATGTAATCTCTGATTCTAAAATGTTTGATCTTGGTATTGAAAAGCAAAGAAACGATTATTACAATATTGATAATAACAGAATGGTAATGAACCTTACTTCTTCTCAATTAAAAAAAATGAAGAGAATGTATCCAAAAGCTAATTTTGAATTATATATTACACCACAATATAGCGATACATCTAATGCTTTACCAACAGGAATTCAAATGAAAGAAAACATAGGTATCTTCCCTAAAGATCCTATGGTAAATAATACCATGACCAATTTTCATAAGTTTCAAATCCCAAAGAAAGGGATGACAGTGGAGATTAACTCAAAAAATATTGCTTGGTACAGAAGAATAATTACAGCCTACGAACTTCATACTTTGGAAGAAAAAGACAATGGTATTTATATTGACGGAAAATTAAGTACAACTTACACTTTTGATATGAATTACTATTGGCTAATGGGAGATAACCGATACAATTCTGCAGATTCTAGAGTTTGGGGTTGTGTTCCTGAAGACCATGTTGTGGGAAGAGCTTCTATGGTTTGGTTTTCTAAAAGTAGTTACGCTGGAGTAAGGTGGGAAAGGTTATTCAACTTCATAAAATAGTTAAATGACACCTATTTTTCCAACAGCTTATTTTGGAAGTATTGCTTATTATAAATCCTTATTTTCATTTCCTTCGATTTTAATTGAAGGAAATGAAAACTTTATAAAGCAATCACTACGTAATAGATGTGATATAGCAACATCAAATGGAATCTTACAACTATCTGTTCCGGTTAGAAAAATTAATGGCTCTAAGACAAAAAGTAAAGTCATTGAAATATCTAATGATACAAATTGGCAGAAAAACCATTGGAAAGCAATAGAAAGTGCTTATTCATCCTCTCCATACTTTGAACACTATGAAAAAGAAATCAAAAATTTAATATTTAACGATGAAATTAATTTAATTAATTTCAACAATAAAATATACAGTACGATTGCACAATGGCTTGGTATAAAAACTGATATAAGTTTCACTACAGAGTTTAACCACAATCTAAATAAAGAGCTTGACTTTAGAAATCAATTTGATAAAAACAATAAGATAGATAAAAATACATTTACTAAATACCATCAAGTATTTGAAAATGAAATTGGCTTTATTCCCAATCTATCAATATTAGATGCCATTTTTGCTTTAGGTCCTATGGCAAGAAAACTTATTGATTAAGTTTTTCAAAGTCGTACCCTTCTTCAAACACAAAACGAAATGGCATTCTGTATAATTGCTTTTCTACTGAAGTATCAAATTCACCAATTTGTTCTACTTGTTTCATAGCTTCATTTTTAAGTAATTGTATTTTTCTTCTGGAAAGACTTTCTCCACCTTCAACAAGAGGAACTCGAACTCTTTTTATGGATCCGTCTTCTTTAACCAAGAATTGAACATAAATAACTATGGAGACACTATCAGATTTACGCTCTTGAGAGTAGCTATTAAAGCTGAGAAAAATAACTATAAAAAATAAAAAATTCTTCATTTATATATAAATAAAAAAGACCTCCTTAAAAAAGGAAGTCTTTAAAATGTAAATTCGTTTGTATTTTAGATATGAGAAATAAGCATTCCTCCTACTAATAAACCAATAGTACAAAGTGCTAAAACTAAATATTGAATGGAATTAACTTCCAATTTCTCTGATGGAGCATCGTCCTTAGAAACAATAGTCATAATAGTTTTAAGGTAATAATAAATACCAATACCTGAATTAATAATTGCAATTACAACTAAAACTGGAAAGTCAGTAATAGCACCAGCAAAAACTAAATACTTTCCAAAGAAACCAACTAACGGAGGAACCCCTGCAAGCGATAATAAAGCTAATATAGAAACAAACCCTAAAAATGGATTACGTTTTGCTAACCCTTTAAATCCATCTAATTTATCTTCTTTATCATTAATTATAATTGAAATCGTAATTAATGCTATCACTGAAAAACCATAAGCGAAAAGATAGAATAACAAATTAGACTGACTATTACTATCCTTTGATATAATTGTTAATAATGCATAACCAACATGAGTTATACTTGAGTATGCTAATAAACGTTTAAATGTGCTTTGTGTCAATGCAGAAAGGTTACCAACAAACATTGTTAAAACTGACAATCCAACAATCGCTGGTGCCCAAAATTCATGAAGAGAAGGGAAACATGTTGAAAAAAGTTTGATAAATGCTCCAAAAGCTCCTAATTTAACAACAGCAGCCATGTAACCTGTTACAACAGTTGGACTTCCAGAATAAACGTCTGGACTCCAAAAATGAAAAGGAGCAGCACCAACTTTAAATAAGAAAGCAGCTAAAATTAGTAATAAACCAACATATAAAAGAGAAGAATGTTCTGAAGTCATATTAATCTTGTGTGCAATAACCTGAATATCAAATGATCCTACAGCTCCATACAACCAAGCAATACCAAATAATAAAATACCAGTTGCAAAAGCACCTGTTAAAAAATATTTTATGGAAGCTTCGCTAGATCTAATATCTTTTTTAGCAGTTCCAGCCATTACGTATATAGGAATAGATAAAATTTCTAAGCCTAAGAAGAACATAAATAAATCCGTAAAAGATACCATACACATAGCTCCAACCAAAGAGAATAACAACAAGGCAGTATAATCTCCAATGTTCTCCTGATTTTCTTTGAATGATTTATATCCTGAAAGAATTGCTAAGAATGCAAAAAGAATTGCAACTAAAGAATAAGAGATAGCAGTATTATCGAATAGTAAACCTTTATAATTAGTGAAAAGCATACTTGGGTTATCCAATTGATTAACCAAAAGTATTGCACCAGTAACCAATCCAGTACAAGCGGTAAGTAAAACGTATAATGGTTTCTTAGCAAAAGAAATAAATAATGATAATAAACCTGTTATAAAAATGACAATTAAAGCGTCCATATTATTGTTTGTAAAGTATTTAACTATTTAATAGATCCTAATAATTGATCGATACTAGGTGAAACGAAATCTATAATTGCTTGAGGGTAAATACCAAACAAAACAATTATAACTAATAAAATAAAGTAAGTTAACCATTCATTCCATGATAAATCATCAAATTTTGGAAACTTTGGTGCTCCATACATACTTAATTGATAAGATCTTAATGAATAAACAGCTCCAAATACTAAAGTTAATCCTGCAATAATACCAATCAAAGCATCATAAGTAAAGACTCCTCTTAGTAACATAAATTCTCCAATAAAACCAGAGGTTAAAGGAACAGAAATAGAAGCTAAAATCAAAACTCCAAACATAAATGCAAACTTTGGAGCTTGTTTGGCTATTCCTCCTAATTCCGACAATGATCTAATTCCTAAACGTTTTTCAATAATATCGGCACTTAAGAATAAACCGATAGCTACCAAACTGTGGTTAGCCATTTGGATAAATACCGCAGTCCAATTGTCGTGAGAAATCAAAATTGCTCCTGCAGCAATTAATCCAACGTGACTTATTGAAGCAAAAGCAAATAATTTTTTAATATCATTTTGTTTTATAGCAATTACGGCAGCATAAATAATTCCAATAACTGAAAGTATAACAATTGGATAAGTCATTTCAGCTAAAGCTTCTGGAGCTAGAGGAATCATCCATCTTATCATTCCATATAAAGCCATCTTCAACATCAATGCAGATAACAACATAGTACCTGTCATCGGTGCGACAGTATAAGTATTAGGCTGCCATGTATGAAATGGAAACAACGGAATTTTAATAGCAAATGCTAAAAAGAAACCTCCAAATATCCAAAAGGCAGTTTTTGTTGAAAGTTCAACAGCCATTAAGTCTGAATGAGAAAATGTTGGCGCAAATGTTTTGATTGAAATTAAAGCTGCTAACATTGCTAAAGATCCAACAAATGTATAGATGAAAAACTTCATCAAAATAGCTTTTCTTTCAGGAGCACCAAACCAAAGTGCAATTAAAAAGATAGGGATTAAAGTTAACTCCCAAAAAACATAAAATGCTATCCCATCAAAAGCTGTAAAAACTCCAATTAAAGCAAATTGCATAAAGAATACTAAAGAAGTAAACGTTTTGTTTTGAGATAAATCTCTATTGTAGTTACTAAGTATAATTAAGAAAGTAATTAAACTAGTTAAAACAACCATGAATAAACTCATACCATCATAACCAAACTTACAAGTCAATCCAATTGAATTAGGAATTTGAGGATCCAAAATAGAAACAAAACTTTCAGGACTAAAACCAACTAAATGACCTACTGAAACAATTAGAGAAACTAACCCTCCGATAAGAGAATATGAACGCATCATATTACTCGGTATTACCAAAGCAATTAATGCAAATAGAAAAGGTATTAATAATAATTCCAAAACGTTATATTTTTACTAAATAATAAATAACTAAACCTACGATTCCAAAAACCATCCATAAAATGTACGAATCTGTTTTACCAGACTGCCATTTCTTTACTAATTCACTAAGTCCACTTAAAAGTTTAGTTAATGATAAGATTATCCCATTTAAAAAGAAAATTTCAACAAGCGAATACAATTTTGTAGACTTCCACTCTATTGGTTTTACAAATAAAGTATTGTACACTTCGTCAAAATATAGTTTGTTAGCTGACAACTTTGTCCAGCCTTTAACATCATGATCTTCAACAGGAACATTATTCTTTTTAACATATACATTGTAAGAAAAGAACAAAGCAATAAGTGTTAAAACAGAAGCCGAAACCATCAACATTAAAGTTTCTCCATCTGTAATGTGTAATTCAGCAACTCTAGATAAACCTGCTACATTTTCATTTAATAAGTGAGTAAACCAATGGTGGCCTCCTAATAAAGAAGGTATATTTAATAAACCTCCTATAACAGATAATACCGCTAAAACAATTAATGGTAAGGTCATATTTAAAGGGCTTTCATGTAAATGACTTTTAGCTTCATCAGATCCTCTAAACGAACCATGAAAAACTACAAAGTATAACCTAAACATATAAATAGCAGTTAGCAAAGCACTAAAAGCTAACAATATATATATTATAGTATTGTGGTGCATTGCATGAGCTAAAATTTCATCCTTAGAGAAGAAACCTGATAACAAAGGAAAACCAGATATTGCAAGAGTACCAATCAAAAATGTAATATTAGTAATTGGAATATATTTTTTCAAACCTCCCATTTTTCTAATATCCTGTTCATCAGACATCGCATGAATTACACTACCAGAACCTAAAAACAATAACGCTTTAAAGAAAGCGTGAGTGGTTACGTGAAAGATAGCTGCTGTATATGCCCCCATTCCAAGAGCTACAAAAATAAAACCTAATTGAGATACAGTAGAATATGCTAATACTTTTTTAATGTCATTTTGACGCATTGCTATAAATGCTGTAACAAGAGACGTTAATAAACCAACATACAACATTATATCTTGAGTTGAAGGAGCTAATTCAAACAAGAAATTTGAACGAACAACTAAAAAGATACCTGCAGTTACCATTGTAGCGGCATGTATTAAGGCTGAAACAGGTGTTGGCCCAGCCATTGCATCTGGTAACCAAGTAAACAAAGGAATCTGAGCACTTTTACCAGTAGCACCAATAAACAAACACAAAGTAATGATAAAAAGTGTACCTTCTGAATAAGAAATACCTTGAGTTAAAATCTTATCTGCTAGTTCAGTATATTCTAATGTACCAAAATTGGCAAGTAACATGAACAAACCAACTAGTAACCCTAAATCACCTATTCTATTTAGAATAAAAGCTTTTCTTGCAGCTAGACCATTCAATAAACCTTTCTCTACATCGCTGTAATGAAATCCTATTAGTAAGTAAGAACAAATACCAACACCTTCCCAACCAAAGAAAAGCATAAAATAGTTACTTCCTAAAACAAGAATTAACATTGCGAAAATAAAGAGGTTAAGATAAGTAAAGAACTTGTAATAACCTTTATCATGACTCATGTACCCCATAGAAAACAAATGAATTAAGGCACCAACACCAGTAATAATCATTGTCATCCAAATAGATAAATTATCTACTAAAAATCTTGCGTTAAGTTGAATGTTTTCTAATTTAAGAATTGTAAAAAGATCAACAGTAACCGACTCTTCTAAATTAAAGAAAACAGATAAAGCTAAAAAGAATGAAGTAAATACTGCAATAGTAGCAATAGATCCTACAATAACTTTTGGTAATTTTTTTCCGAAAACTCCATTAATAAATCCTCCTATTAAAGGAATAGCTATTATTAACGGAATAAGTTGTTCAATTGACATACTTCTTAACCTTTAAGTTTATTAAATAATCCAACATCTACTGATCTTGTGTTTCTATACAATAACACAAGTATTGATAAACCAACTGTTGCTTCAGCAGCAGCTACAACCATAATAAAGAAAACAAATAATTGACCACTAACGTCTCCGAAATACGTAGAGAAAGCAACTAATAATAAGTTTACAGAACTAAGCATTAACTCGATGCACATCAATAAAATTATTGCATTTTTTCTAGTTAACACACCAAATACACCAATAACAAATAGTATTGTAGATAATACTAAATAGTGTTGAATCGATATTGTATCGAAAATAGAAGCTAAAACCATCATTAATCTATTATTTGTTTTTCACGTTTCGCCAACACTACAGCACCAACAATGGCTGAAATAAATAAAACTGACGAAATTTCAAAAGGTAAAACATAAGTTGTAAATAACTCTTTTCCTAAATTCTCTACCAACCCTTGTTGATTAGTTGTTGAAACAATATTCGAAGCGGAAACAAAAGAATCTCTCATCGCTGCAACTAAAACAACCAATAAAGAACCTCCAGCTATAACAGCAGCTGCTACCATTTTGACAGGCGATTTTGGTTCATTGGATTGACTTAAGTTTAACATCATTAAAACAAAAAGGAATAGAACCATAATCGCACCTGCATAAACAATTATGTTTACGATGGCAATAAATTGAGCATTCATTAAAATATAATTCGCAGAAATCATAAAGAATGTCAAAATAAGATACAATATACTTCTTACAGGGTGAGTACTTAAAATTACCATTAGTGCAGAACCTATGGTAAGTGCTCCTAATATCCAAAAAACTGTTTCTATATTCATTTTTCTTTTCGTTTACCTGTCAATTGACGTAATGAAATGTCAACTCTATCATTAACATCTTCAACTAATTTATCTTTACCATAAATAAATTCTCCTCTTTGTAGATTAGAAGGAACAATTCTATCTGTTAAGAAAATTGCTTCTTTTGGACAAGCTTCTTCACAAAGACCACAAAAAATACATCTCAACATATTGATTTCGTATTTTTCTGCATATTTTTCTTCACGATAAAGATGTTCTTCTCCTTTTTCTCTTTCAGCAGCAATCATAGTAATTGCTTCAGCAGGACAAGCAACTGCGCATAAACCACATGCTGTACAGTTCTCTCTACCTTGTTCATCCCTTTTCAAAACATGCTGTCCTCTATAAACTGGAGCAAAAACACGTTGTTCTTCAGGGTATTTTATCGTATTACTTTTTCGAAATAAATGCTTAATTGTAATTAACATTCCTCCAAAAATAGCTGGTAAATATAGTTTTTCAAGAAAAGTCATTTTCTTGTTTGAAACCATTTTACTTCTATTTGTTAAACTTTCCATAGTTAAAAAAAACTTCAAAATGATGATTAATTAAACCAACCTTCAGAGAAGGCAATAACAATTGCAGTGATTAGTAGATTAATTAAAGCTATAGGAATTAATTTTTTCCAACCTAAATGCATTAATTGATCGTATCTAAATCTTGGTAATGTCCATCTTATCCACATAAAAATAAATATTACTAAGAAAATCTTAGCGAAAAATGCACCAATCCCTAAAAGGGCTAATGTATTACCAGTAAAAGCATCCATTCCAGGGAAGTTATAACCACCTAAAAACAACGCAGCTATTACAGCAGCTGATATAAAAATGTTAATGTATTCAGCAAATAAGAAGAAACCTAATTTCATAGAACCATACTCTGTATGATAACCACCAATTAACTCACTTTCACATTCCGCTAAATCAAATGGAGCTCTATTACATTCTGCTAAAGCACAAACAAAAAAGATCAGAAATGCTAAAGGTTGTTTAAAAACAAACCAACTCATTCCGTGCTGAGCATCAACTATATCTCTCAAACTAAGACTTCCAGACATTAATACAACTGTGATAACAGCTATTCCCATTGCTAGTTCATAAGAAATCATCTGAGAAGATGCACGAATCGCAGCAAATAAAGAATATTTGTTATTGGATGCCCAACCTCCTATCATAATTCCATAAACACCAATTGAAACAAATCCTAAGATAAATAAGATCCCAATATTAATATCTGCTACTTGCAAGGAAATATCTCTTCCAAAAGCAACAATGTTGTGTCCCCAAGGAATTACAGAACCTGTTATTAAAGCAGTGAACATTGCTATACCAGGAGCTAAAATAAATAACCATTTATCAGAATTTACAGGAATAAAATCTTCCTTAAAGAACATTTTTGCACCATCCGCCATTGGTTGAAGGATTCCAAAAGGACCAGCTCTATCTGGACCAACTCGGTCTTGAAGCCAAGCTGCAACTTTACGTTCTAAATAAGTTGAATACATTGCAATCAATAGTGACACCGAAAACAAAACGACAACTAATATTAGTTTTTCAAAAAACATTTCTGTATTCATTACTTTATTTTTTTGATTTCAGTTTTTAATGGATTCGGTTTTTGATAATGACCTTGTGAAATAACAGAATGACGATCAATTTTTGTTGGTCCTTCAATGTTCCATTTCGAAGTGTCTTTCTTTTCAAAACGACACTCGTCACAAATCCAATTAGGTTTACCATTTTCAACCTCTACTTCACCATATTTATCTTGTCTAGTTGAAACTTTATAAACTTCTTTACCAACCATCCAAACAACAGCTTTACCTGAACATTTTGAACATTCACAAGAAGCATCCATTGGCTTCATAAACCAAATACGACTTTTAAAACGAGACGTTTTATCCGTTAAAGCCCCAACAGGACAAACATCAATCATATTCCCAGAAAAATCATTTTCTATCGCATTTTCAACAAATGTACTGATTTCAGCATGATCCCCTCTGTTCATTACACCATGAACACGTTTGTCAGTTAACTGATTAGCAACGTGTACACATCTGTAACATAAAATACAGCGGTTCATGTGAAGCTTGATGTTGTTTCCAATATCTCTTGGTTCAAATGTTCTTCTTTCCTCTTCGTACCTTGTACCTACTTTACCATGAGAAAAACCTAAATCTTGTAAATCACATTCTCCCGCTTGATCACAAACTGGGCAATCTAAAGGATGATTCACAAGTAAAAATTCAACTACAGCTCCACGGTTTTCAATAACACGTTCGCTTGTACGGTTTTTAACAATCATTCCATCTTGACACTGAGTTGAACAAGAAACCATCAATTTAGGCATGGGCCTAGGATCTCTTGTAGAACCTGCAGCAACTTCGACCAAACAAGTACGACAATTACCTCCAGTACCTGGAAGTGAACTATAGTAACACATAGCAGGAGGAACAACATCACCACCAATCTTTCGAGCAGCGTTCATTATCGTTGTACCTTCTTCTACTTCAACTTCTATATCATCAATTGTGACTTTAATCATAATTGTATATTTATTATTTTAATTCTGGAACTGTTAGTAAACCGTAATTACCTTTTTGAGCTTTTAATGGATGTGTAACATGCCATTCAAATTCTTCACGGAAATGTCTAATTGCAGCAGCAACAGGCCAAGCAGCAGCATCTCCAAGTGGACAAATAGTATTTCCCTCTATCTTTTTATTAATATCAGCTAACAAATCAATATCTCTCATATTTCCTTCACCATGCTCTAAACGATAAAGTACTTTTTCCATCCAACCAGTACCCTCTCTACAAGGTGAACACTGACCACAAGATTCGTGAGAATAGAATCGAGCAAAATTCCACGTGTTTCTTACGATACATTGATCTTCATCAAAAACAATAAATCCACCTGAACCTAGCATTGAACCTGAAGCAAATCCTCCATCAGAAAGACTTTCATAACTCATTAACCTATCTTCTCCGTTTGCAGTTTTAGTAATTAAATGAGCTGGTAAAATTGGAACTGATGAACCTCCAGGAATTAAAGCTTTTATTTTCTTATCGTTAGCAATACCTCTACACCAATCGTCTCCGTAAATAAACTCTTCAACAGAAAGGCCTAATTCAATTTCATAAACACCTGGCCTAGCAAGGTTACCACATGCTGAAATCAGTTTCGTACCAGTACTTTTCTCAGTACCAATTTTAGCGTATTCATCACCACCTAAATTTACAATAGGTACAACTGTTGCAATACTTTCTACATTATTTACAACTGTTGGACATCCATATAAACCTTTAATTGCTGGAAAAGGTGGTTTCATTCTTGGATTTCCTCTTTTTCCTTCTAAAGATTCTAATAACGCTGTTTCTTCTCCACAAATATAAGCCCCACCTCCTGGTGCAACAAATAAATCAAGATCGTATCCAGAACCTAATATATTTTTCCCTAAGAAACCTTTATCGTAAGCTTCAGCAATTGCTTTTTCAAGAATATCTAGAACAAACATGTACTCCCCTCTAATATAGATGTATGAAGTATTAGCACCTAAAGCATAACTTGAAGTTATCATACCTTCTATTAATAGGTGAGGAATTTTCTCCATTAAATACCTATCTTTAAAAGTACCTGGCTCACTTTCATCTGCATTACAAACAAGGTATCTTGGTACACCATCTGGTTTTGCTAAAAAGGACCATTTCATTCCTGTTGGGAAACCTGCTCCTCCTCTACCTTTCAAGCCAGATTTAGAAACTTGTTCACCTACTTCTGCAGGAGACATTGTCTTTAAAGCTTTTTCAACAGAACTGTAACCTCCTTTTTGTCGGTATACATCAAAAGTTTCAATACCAGGAACATCAATATGTTCTAATAGTAATTTTCTTCCCATTAGTTATTATTGTTTGAAGATGAATACTTTGCTCTATACTCTTCAATTAAAGCATCTACTTTCTCAGGAGTCAAGTGTTCGTGATAAGTTTTACCACACTGTAACATTGGTCCATAACCACAAGCTCCTAAACATTCAGCAGTTTTCAATGTAAACATACCATCAGAACTTGTTTCGCCAACATTTTTGATTCCTAAACGATTTTTAATGTGCTCAATAATGTTATCACTACCTACCAACATACAAGGACCAGTTCTACAAACTTCAAATACGAATTTACCGGTTGGTTTTACATTAAACATCGTATAAAAAGTTGCAACTTCATATACTTCAACAGGTTGAATATTTAATAATTCAGCAACATAATCCATTGTTTCTGGACTTAGCCATCCACCGAATTCTTCCTCTGCGATATGTAAAACACGTAAAATCGCACTTTTCTCACGACCATCAGGAAACTGTTTAATAATTTTCTGAACAAAATCTAGCTTTTCTGGGCTAAATGGTGGTCTTTTCTCTTGTATTTCTTGTGTGCTAATCATAATCTATGCGTCCAATTCTCCTGCGATAACATTCATACTACTTAAAGTCAATACAGCATCACTAATTGTTTGACCTTTTATCATTTCTGGGTATGCTTGATAATATATAAAACATGGCCTACGGAATTGAAGTCTATATGGAGCTCTTCCTCCATCACTTATTAAGTAGAAACCTAATTCACCATTACCACCTTCAACTGAAGAATATATTTCTCCAACAGGAACAGGTGTTTCACCCATTACTATTTTAAAGTGATAAATCAAAGCTTCCATGTTTTCATACACATCTTGTTTTGGCGGAAGATAAAATTCAGGTACATCCGCATAATGCTTTCCTTCAGGCATTTTGTCTAATGCTTGACGAATGATAGATAAACTTTGACGAATTTCTTCTTGACGAACCTGGAAACGATCGTAAGTATCACCGTTTGATCCAACAGGAACTATAAAATCAAAATCTTCGTAAGAACAATATGGATTCATTACACGAACATCATAATCAACTCCAGCTGCTCTTAAATTAGGACCTGAAAATGAATAGTTCAATGCTCTTTCAGCAGAAATCGCACCTGTACCGATTGTTCTATCCATAAATATTCTGTTTCTTGATAATAAATTATCAAATTCAGTAAATATTTTAGGGAAATTTGTTAAGAAAGCCTCTAATTTTGTATGAAAAGTCTCGTTGAAATCTCTCTCAAAACCACCAATTCTACACATGTTAGTTGTAAGACGTGCACCACAAACCTCCTCGAATAACTCATATATTGCTTCTCTTTGTTGAAACAAATAAGTAAAACCAGTTAAAGCTCCAGTATCTACACCGATAACAGAATTACAAATCAAATGATCGTTAATTCTAGCCAATTCCATTATGATTACACGCATGTAATCTACTCTTTTTGGAACTTTACAACCGATTAGTTTCTCCATTGTCATACACCACCCTATGTTGTTAATTGGCGATGAACAATAATTTAATCTATCTGTTAAAGTTGTTATTTGATTATAAGGTCTTCTTTCCGCTATTTTTTCAAATGCTCGATGAATATACCCAACAGTTTGTACAGAATCTAGAATTTTCTCACCATCAATTGTAAGTACATTTTCAAATATACCGTGTGTTGCTGGATGCGTAGGTCCTAAATTTAAAGTAGCTAAGTCACCATCAATAGTATCCTTAGACTTCCTTTCCATCTCGTACTCTTCTTTAATATCTTTTTTTAAATCCTTACTCATTGAAGTACGTTTTAAATTTATCTACCGAAATAAGTATCATCTTTATCTTCCCTGGTTGCATCTTCTAATTGATACTCTCTTCGCATAGGGTAATAATCCATGGAATCTTCATTCAAAATCCTTTTCAAGTTTGGGTGTCCAATGAATTTAATACCATAAAAATCAAAAGTTTCTCTTTCCATCCAATCTGCTCCTGAAAATATAGAAGTAATTGAATCAATTTTCAAATCTTCTTTAGATAAAAAAGCTTTAAAACGTATACGGAAATTTTCAGTTAAGCTATGTAAATGATATACTAAAGCAAACTCTCTACCTTCTGATTCAGGGTAATGAACACCACCAATTAAAGTTAAATAATTAATTGACGTATTTTCTTTTACCCATTTAATGATATTTAATACCTTTTTAGAATCAACTTCAATAGTAACTAAACCAAAAGGTTCTTCTTTGCTTATTATACTTGAAGAAAATTGTTCTTGAAGACTTGTGTAAAAAGAGTCGTTTGTTAATTCTGTCTTAGTCATTTGCTTCAATATTAAAAGTACTTAACATCTCTTTGTATTCAGGGGCATTCCTTCTTCTTAATGACTCGTTAGAAACTAGTTCATGAATATTCATTATTCCATCTAAAATCTGCTCTGGTCTAGGAGGGCAACCTGGTACATATACATCAACTGGTATTACTCTATCTATACCTTGTAAAACAGAATATGTATCAAAAATACCACCACTTGAAGCACAAGCTCCAACTGACAAAACCCATCTAGGCTCTGACATTTGTTCATACACCTTTTTAAGTACTGGTGCTAATTTTTTAGAGATTGTACCAGCTACAATTAATAGATCAGCTTGACGAGGTGAGAATGACATTCTCTCCATCCCAAATCTTGCCAAATCATAATTACTCCCCATAGTTGCCATAAATTCAATACCACAACATGAAGTAGCGAAAGGTAATGGCCACAAAGAATTTGCTCTTGCAGCACCAATAACCTTATCTAACCTTGTCAATTGAAAACCTTGACCATCAATAGTTTCCACTTTTGCGTCTAATGTTACTTTTCCCATTCTAGTGCTCCTTTTTTAAGTACATAAAAGAATCCAATTAAAAAGAAAGATACAAACATAATAACTGCTAGTAACCCTTCTAATTCTAATGCTTTGAAGTTGACAGCGTAAGGGTAGAAGAAAATAACCTCTACATCAAACAACACAAATAAAATTGCAGTTAAAAAATACCGTATTGAAACTGGGAAACGTGCATCTCCTTCAGATTCAACACCACATTCAAAACTTGCATTTTTATTTTTAGATTTTAACCTTGGTCCTAAGACATGGGTTACAACTAATACCAAAACTGTAAAACCGATCGCAAAACCTGCTTGGATCAATATTGGTAAAAAATCATTCGGCGTTGTCATATCACTCTATTTTGTTCATTAACACGATTGACCAACAAATTTATAGATTTTAAAATTACTAGACCTAACTTTCCATTAATAAAATCACTTTTTTTTTATTTTTAGCTTCAACTTATTGATTAGCAAAACTTAACAAGCTTTTAAGGTTTTATAATTTGTTTATAGATTCTATTTGATATTTTATTCATGATTAAACTCTTTTAGCTAGATTTGTAAATCACAATATTATTAAAATAATGAGAATTGATATTCTATCTGTTGTTCCTGAATTATTAAGTAGTCCTTTTTCTGCTTCTATTATGAAACGTGCTCAAGATAAAGGTCATTTAGAGATTTACATACACAATATAAGAGACTATTCAACTAACAAACAAAAAAGTGTTGACGACTATCAATATGGTGGGGGTGCCGGGATGGTTATGTCAATTGAACCAATTGGTAAAGCAATTGAAGAATTAACTTCTCAAAGAAATTACGACGACATCATATATATGACTCCTGATGGAGAAGTTTTAGAGCAGTCGATTTGTAACCAAATGAGTTTAGGTAAAAACCTATTAATTTTATGCGGTCATTATAAAGGTATTGACGAAAGAATTCGACAGCTTTATATCACAAAGGAAATATCCATTGGTTCTTATGTATTATCTGGTGGCGAACTTGGGGCTGCAGTTCTTGTAGATAGTATTGTTCGATTAATACCTGGAGTTTTAAACGATGAAACATCTGCTTTAACTGACTGTTTTCAAGACGACCTCTTATCCCCTCCAGTTTATACAAGACCTCCTGAATATAAAGGAATGAAAGTCCCTGAAATTTTACTATCAGGAGACAATAAAAAAATAGAGGAATGGCGAGAAAGTGAAGCTTTTAAAAGAACTAAAGAAAGAAGACCAGATCTATTGACTTGAGTTTGATTATTATTCGCCAGATGCCTTATAATTTATAAGATAAAGTATAATATTAATGGAATAACAAATAATTTATGCTGAATAATATTAGTGAAAAAGTATTTTGCTTTTAAACTATCAAATTATCTTTAATTGCATTTCAGTATCTGTAAGTATACTCCCAAAAATAAGCCTAAAATATCTTTTACTAATTTTATTCAGACAGTACTAAAATAGTCGATCTGGTTTTATTAACCAAAGTTCTATTTTTTAAATAAAAAAAAGAGGTTATTCAAATGAATAACCTCTAAATCTTTACTTAATCAACATCAATTGACCAGTTTCAATGTGAGACTTATTATTTTCTTTTTCTATAAATTCAATTTTGTATACATAAACTCCATCTGACATCAAGTTTCCATTATAATAACCATCCCAACCAACTTCAGAATTATGAGTTTCAAATATCAGTTCCCCCCACCTGTTAAAGATTAACATAGCAAAGTCGTAAGGATCAAATCCTGCTGTAAATACTGGAAGGAAAACATTATTAAATTCATCTTTATTTGGTGTAAAAGTATTAGGAATGTAATATAATAACTTTTCTTTCATTTCAATCACTAAAGACGATGTATCTTTACACATTTCACCTGATGTTACTACTAAAACAATTTCATGTTCACCTATTGAAGTATAATCAAACAATTTCGTAGGGTTAACTTCATCAGAAGTTTCTCCATCATCAAAATACCATTTATTCTCTACTGCTCCAATAGAAGTATTTACCATTGAAGCTGTTGGATTGTGATTGGTTAAAGTTGAAGGTGAAGAGAAAAAAGATGCAAGTGGTTTACTATAGATCTCAACCTCAATTGGAAGAATATATTCACAGCCAAAAGATGAAGTATTTTTAATGTAGTAAAATCCACTTGATGCAACAGAGTCAGGTGAAGGCAAAAGCTGCATCGACAAGGAATCCATAAAATAACTTAGCGTTTCAATAGTACTAGTAATTAAGTTAGTATCAGTTAGATCAACTACTTTAGGACTACAAACTGCTTGAGGGTTTACTAAAGTAAAACTAGGTAATGGATTAACTGTAACCATCACTTGATCAGTATTTACACATCCATTGACATCGGTTCCAAGAACATTATAAGTTATAGAACCTACTGTTTGAGTAAACTTTACACTATCTAAAACACTATTATCCCAAGTATAGCTAACTGCACCTGTTCCAAATAAAAGAATACTATCACCTTCACAAACAAGTGTTTGATCAGTTCCAGCACTAACAATAGGTAAAGGGTTTACTGTAACATCTATTTGATCAGTATTTGTACAGTTGTTAGCGTCTGTTCCTGTTACAGTGTAAGTTGTTGTTCCAACTGTTGGAGAAAAACTAACTCCGTCTGATATACTATTATCCCAAGTGTAACTTACTCCTCCACTTCCGGATAAAGTAACTAATGAACCGTCATCACATAATGTTTGATCTAATCCTGCATCTACATTTGGTAATGAATTTACTATAATATCTACTTGGTCAGTGTTCGTACAATTGTTAGCGTCTGTTCCTATTACAGTATAGGTTGTTGTTCCAGCTGTTGGAGAAAAACTAACCCCATCTAGTACAGCATTATCCCAAGTATAACTTACTGCTCCTGAACCAGCTAAAACTACTGTTGTTCCGTAATTACATAAAGTTTGATCAATACCAGCGTTTACTGTTGGTAGTGCATTTACAGTAACAGTAATGTCATCTGTTCCTGTACAAGCATTTGCATCTGTTCCATTTACAGTATAAGTTGTTGTAATAGTTGGACTAACATTAAAAGTTGAACCAGATCCTAAACCATTATCCCATGTATAAGTAACTCCTCCTGTTGCTGTTAAAGTAGTTGAAGCACCATCACAAATAGAAACATCTAAACCAGCATTTATTGGAGCACCATTTTGAACAGTAACGTCTACTTGATCAGTATTGACACAGCTATTAGCATCCGTTCCTGTTACAGTATAAGTTGTTGTTCCTGTAGCTTGAGTAAAACCAACACCATCCGTTACAGCGTTATCCCATACATAACTTACCGCTCCACTTCCAGATAAAGTAATTGTTGTTCCTGTACAAACTGTTTGGTCAACACCTCCATCTACAACTGGTAAAGCATTGATTGTTACATCTACTTGATCGTTATTAGTACAGTTATTAGCGCCTGTTCCTGTTACAGTATAAGTTGTTGTTCCAACTGTTGGACTAAAAGCTATATTATCTGTAATACCATTATCCCAAACATAACTTACCGCTCCTGAACCTGATAAGGTAACAGTTGAACCATCATCACATAAAGTTTGGTCTAAACCTGCATCGACAGTTGGCAATGAATTTACAGTAACTGTTATAGCATCTGTTCCTGTACAAGCATTTGCATCTGTTCCATTTACAGTATATGTAGTAGTAACAGTAGGTGAAACCACAAAACTTGCTCCAGCTCCTAAGCCATTATCCCATGTGTAAGTAACTCCGCCTGTTGCTGTTAAAGTAGTTGAAGCACCATCACAAATTGTAACATCAACTCCTGCATTAATAGGCGCTCCACTTTGAACAGTAACGTCTACTTGGTCGGTATTTGTACAACTATTAGCATCCGTTCCTGTTACAGCATAAGTAATTGTACCTAACGCCTGTGTAAAACCAACACCATCCGATACCCCATTATCCCATACATAACTTGCCGCTCCACTTCCAGATAAAGTAATTGTTGTTCCTGTACAAACAGTTTGATCTACTCCTCCATCTACAACTGGTAAAGCGTTAACGATTACATCTACTTGATCAGTATTTGTACAGTTATTAGCGTCTGTTCCTGTTACAGTAAAAGTTGTTGTTCCAACTGTTGGACTAAAAGCTACATTATCTGTAATACTATTATCCCAAACATAACTTACTGCTCCTGAACCTGATAAAGTAACTGTTGTTCCATCATTACATATGGTTTGATCAACACCAGCGTTTACTGTAGACTGAGGAAAAATTGTTACATCTACAGGGTCTGTACTTGTACACCCTCCTCCTGAAACATTAGTTGCTGTTAATGTATAAGTAGTGACCTGATTAACACCAGATACATTTGAAGTAGTCACTGTAGGTTGTGCTAATGTAGCATCATCTAAATCTGTAGTTGGAGACCAAGAATAAGTATAACCTGCAAGTGCAGTTGTTCCAATTTGAACACCTGCTCCACTACAGGTAGAGACATCAACATCAGCATCTGCAACTGCAGAACAACATGTGTTTGTAAAAGCAAAAACATCATCAACAGTTCCTGAGACTCCATTATAATCTAAAGTAGCAGTTAAAGTAAAGTTTGTTGTTCCTGCAGCTAAACCTGTTAAAGATGGAGTTAAACTAGTGGTAGGATTTGGGACCGCTCCTCCATTATCAGCCGTCCATAAATATGTAGTTGTAGCATTTACTACAATAGGAGTAGTTAAATCAGAAGATACAGGCACTTGAAAAATTGAAGCTGTTCCAGCATCACATGAATTATCATTAATAGCTGAACTAATAGTACCAGAAGAATATGAAATAGAGGTTGGCGATCCACAAAATGATGTTAAATTTGAAAATGTTACATCAGAACTAGTCAATTCACCTACATCAGCACCAATACAATCGTAAATTTGAACTGACCAACCTCCAGCTGCTGCATTACAACCATACAATGGTGACCAGTCTATCGCTGTTCCTGCACCAGGTCCATACAAACCATAAGTACCTGAAGCATTAGCTGAAGCAGTACACATATCAAAGACATTAGTAGAGGAAACAGAGAAACATAAATTTGAAATATTGTTTGCACTATTACAAATATCATTTTGTCCTATAGCACCTGGATTTGGACTCAAATTTATCACTGGACTTCCACAAGATGGAGGGCCAACTAGATAAAAACCTAAATCAGATATATAAGTATGTGTTGCTGAAAAACAAACATTAATATCAGTAGCAGCAGTAATTAAAGATTCTGGTGGTGGTGGATTGTAATAAGTAAACGTACCTTCAGCATTGATTGTACCAGTCAAATCAGTACCGTCACAAGCTGTAGCAGCATCTGCAATAGTTACATCAGCATTCATATTCCAAACCCAAACAGTATAACAACCTACAAGGGCTCCTGCATTTCCATCATCATAAATCTGAACTCTGTAACCATCACTTGGTAAACTAGTAATTGTTGAAGTAGCAACGCCAGCATCACTTTGATAACTTGTCCACGATGTATTAGTTGAGTTGTGATAAAACCAATCATATGTATAAGGACCTGTTCCAGAAGGAGAGTTAGCAGTTAAACTAGCCGTATTGTTTCCAACACCATTTGCAACCCAAATATACAAAGGGTCATCAGTTGCACCATTTGTATAAGATGTTGTTGTAGCACCGGTATTACCATTTGGAGTAATTTGACCAACGGAAACAAATGGTAAATAACAACATATCGCTAAAATAAATCTAAAAAAAATATTCATTATTTATTATTTAATAGTTTAATCTCATTTAATCTTTCTTCTAAACGCTGAATCTTTTGTCTATATAAAATAATTCGATCTTCAGAACCATTGTTACTTATTAAATAATTGATTTTATTATTTATTCCTTGAATAGCATTTTCACATTGAGTAATATTATATTCAGATATTAGAATTTGCTTATTAGAAGTTTCAGTTTGCTCTTGTGTGTCCCCTTCTACACCTTTACTCTGGTATATATTAACACCATTTTTTGAACTAACTAAAGTTCTATTATTTTGTGAAAAAGAAAAGCTTCCAATTGTTAAAAAAAAAGCGAAAATTTTAATTTTATCCATAGTATCCAATTTTATAACCTCTCAATATTAACGAGTTTTAATCAAATGGTTGCTTCTTTACAGTAAAAAATTTTAAATAATTATTAAAAGCTATTAAACATAATTAACAACTACTGTTTATCCTTTGAAAGAAGTTTTTAATCTTTTTGTTATTATATTTGAGATTCGAAACATAATTACTTTATACAAAATGGCAATTCCTAAAAAAGAATTAGAATTCAATCTGAACGATGATGTAATGAGGTTAAAAATCTCAGAACTGGAGAGAGAACTATCCAAAATATATGAAGGTGGAGGTAAAAAAAGAATCGATAAACTTCACAGCCAAGGAAAATTAACCGCTAGAGAGAGAATAGAATTGCTACTGGATAAGGGTAAGGAACAATTTGAAGTTGGTGCAATTGTTGGAAAAGGAATGTATGAGGAACATGGTGGATGTCCTTCTGGTGGCGTTGTTGTTGTTATAGGTTATGTTTCAGGAAAACAATGTATTGTTGTTGCCAATGACGCTACAGTTAAAGCTGGTGCTTGGTTCCCTATCACTGCAAAAAAGAATTTGAGAGCGCAAGAAATTGCGATGGAAAACAACTTACCAATTATTTACTTAGTAGATTCCGCAGGGGTCTATCTACCATTACAAGATGAAATTTTTCCAGATAAAGAACATTTCGGAAGAATTTTTAGAAATAATGCAATGATGAATTCTCAAGGAATTGTTCAAATTGCAGCAGTAATGGGAAGTTGTGTTGCTGGTGGTGCGTACTTACCTATTATGTCGAGTGAATCTTTAATCGTTAACAAAACAGGAACTATCTTTTTAGCAGGTTCTTATTTAGTTAAGGCTGCTATCGGTGAAACAATTGACAACGAAACACTTGGCGGTGCAACTACCCACACAGAGTTATCAGGAGTTTGTGATTACAAGTCTGAAAATGATGAAGAATGCCTTAAAACTATTCGAAGTCTTATGGATAAAATCGGAAGTTTTGAAGAAGCAGGTTTCGATAGAAAAACTCCTACTCTACCAAAAGTTGATCTTAAAAAAGTTTATGGAATCTTACCTTCGGATAGATCAAAACCATACAGCATGCACGAAATGATCGAAGCATTAGTGGATGATTCAGAACACACTGAATACAAAGCCGATTATGGGAAATCTATCGTTTGTACATTTGCTAGAATTGATGGATGGAGTGTTGGTATAGTTGCAAACCAAAGAGAGATTATTAAAAATGGTAAAGGAGAAATGCAGTTTGGTGGTGTTATCTACTCTGATTCAGCCGACAAAGCTTCTCGATTCATCATGAATTGTAACCAGAAAAACATCCCTCTTGTTTTCTTACAAGACGTAACTGGTTTTATGGTTGGATCGAAAAGTGAGCATGCAGGTATCATTAAAGATGGTGCTAAGCTTGTAAATGCGATGGCTAATTCTGTTGTTCCTAAATTTACAATTGTAATCGGTAACTCATACGGAGCTGGTAATTATGCAATGTGTGGAAAAGCTTATGACCCAAGATTAATAGTGGGATGGCCTACTGCTGAAATTGCTGTAATGAGTGGAAATGCAGCTGCAAATGTTTTACTTCAAATTGAAGTAGCTACGTTAAAATCTAAAGGAGAGAAAATAACACCAGAGAGAGAAAAAGAATTATTAGAGCAAATAAAATCTAGATACGACGAACAAATTTCACCATATTATGCTGCTAGTAGATTATGGATAGATGCTATCATTGATCCGGCTGAAACTAGAAAAGTTATTTCCATAGGAATAGAAATGGCAAACCATAAAAAGGCTGAAAAACAATACAATGTAGGTGTAATTCAAACTTAATTTATATTTAAAATATGCAATTAAACTGGCAAATAAAACCTTATAGTGATTTAAGTCTGAATGAGTTTCATGATATTATTGCTTTAAGGTTAAAGGTTTTTGTTGTTGAACAAGATTGTGTTTATCAAGACCTTGACGGGAAAGATAAAAAATGTTACCATGTTTTGTGCAGAAATGGTAAAGGTGATATTGTTTGTACAGCGAGAATTTTACATCCTGGAGTTTCTTATCCAGAAGTCTCAATTGGTAGGGTTGTTGTAGATGAACAAGTTAGAAAATATGGTTTAGGACATGAATTAATTAATAAATGTTCTGAATTTATAAAGGAAGAATTTGGAGATGTTTCTGTCTCTATATCTGCTCAAAAACATTTAGAAAAATTTTACAATAAACATCATTTTATTTCTGTAGGAAAAGAATATTTAGAAGATGGTATACCTCATATAGAAATGAAATATTTAGGAGAAAAATAACAATTATGAATAAAGGAATTATAATAGGCCTATTATCACTTAGTTTTGGGTTAAATGCTCAAAATAATGAGTTAAAATCGATTGATACAAATTATCTAGACAAGACTTTCTCCCCAAAAGAGGACTTCTTTTTATTTTCAAACAACAACTGGATAAAAAACAATCCTATTCCTGCATCCGAATCTAGATGGGGAAGTTTTAACGAACTTGAAAAATCTAACAATGAAAAACTAGTTAAAATACTAGAGGAAGCAAAAGCAAATCCTGGTACCAAAGGTTCTTTAAATCAACTATTAGGTGAATATTACGCATCTTTTACTGATTTAAAAACTAGAAATAAACTAGGTACCTCTCCAATTCAAAATGATATAGATAAAATCAAATCCATTAAAACTAGAAAGGAAATACTTTCAGTTATTGCTGAACTTCACATTGATGGAGTAAATACTGCTTTTGGTTTTGGAGTAGGTCAAGATTTAAAGGATATTGACAATCATATTTCTTATTTTTCCCAAAGTGGAATTGGTTTACCTAATTGTGAGTATTATACAAAAGAAGAAAAGAAAGATATCCTTTTAGAATATGAGTCATACATCCTAAAAGTATTTATGCTTATTGGTTATGAACCACTAGAAGCTAAAGAAATAGCTAAATCCGTAGTCAATTTTGAAACTGATTTAGCTAAATCAATGATGACAAAATCGGAATTAAGGGTTCCTGAAAATTCTTACAATCCATTCTCTAGAGAGGATTTAGATAAAAATTTAAAATCATTTGATTTTGAAAGTTACCTTAGTCTTATTGGAAGCTACACTTTAGATACTGTAGTTGTTGGTCAACCATTATTTATTGATAAAATAGCGAACAAATTTGAAAATGAATCAATTGAAAACTGGAAAAATTATTTATTATGGTCAACTGTAAACCATTATGCTAGTCATTTAGGTCAACCATTTATTGATGCTAGTTTCAATTTTTATGCTGGAGTTTTGAGTGGTAAAAAAGAGATGAAACCAATTACCGATAGAGCTATTAATGAAATTACTCGAATGGAAATCGGTGAACTATTAGGAAAGGCATTTGTTGAACTTTATTTTTCACAAAAAGCACAAGACAAAGTGAACAGTATGGTTGATAATCTTCTAATTGTATTTAAAGATAGATTAAGTAACTTGGAATGGATGACGGATGAAACAAAAGTTCAAGCTACCCATAAATTGACCTCAATTGGAAGGAAGTTAGGTTTCCCTTCTGAATGGAATGACTACAGTTCATTAAATTTTTCAAATGATACTTATGTAGCTAACATTAAAGAAATGAACCATTTCAACCATAAAAAAAACATGGCTGAACTAAACAAGCCTGTAGATAAAAACGAATGGGGAATGCCTGCCCACATGGTGAACGCATATTACCATCCTTTATTAAATGAAATAGCATTTCCTGCAGGTATCATGCAACCTCCATTTTTCGATGAAAATGCTGAAGATGCTGTAAATTATGGGTCAATCGGAATGGTTATCGGACATGAATTCACACATGGTTTCGACGATATGGGATCTAAATTTGATGCTGAAGGAAACTTTAGGAATTGGTGGTCTGAAGAAGACTTGAAACTGTTTAAAGAAAGAACTCAAACTTTGGGTGAAACTTTCTCTTCATTTTGCCCAATCGATGGTCATTGTGTTAACCCTGATTTGACTATGGGAGAAAACATTGCTGACTTAGGAGGTTTGACAATGGCTTACTATGCTTATACGTTAACAGATGAATTTAAATCTGGTGAAAAGGTAAACAATTTCACACCTGCACAAAGGTTCTTTATAGCTTATGCGCAATTATGGAAAATCAATTATACAGAAGAAGAAATGAAAAATAGAATTGCAAACGATCCTCACTCTCCAGGAATGTATCGTGTGAATGGACCTTTAATGAATTGTCCAGAGTTTTTCGAAGCATTCAATGTGGTTGAGGGAGATAAAATGAGAAATCCTGAAAGCAAAATTGCTGAAATTTGGTAACAACTATAGGGAAGTGTAAACTTCCCTTTTTTATTCTAACAAGATGATTAGGTTAATTTTTGGTTTATTCCTTTTACACAGTTTCAGTTCTATAGGACAAAGTTCTAACAGGGACTCACTAAAAGGAACAGAAAGTCATTATTTTAATACCAGCTATGGTGTTTTGCGTTCAAGCTACCGAGACCAACCTACCTCTCCTCTATTCTATAATGGTTTTGGAATTCATTTTGCAATTGGCTCAACAGATGAAAGTGATGTTAGAGTAGCCAATTTTAAATCTTCTGTAAACCTATCCATGAATTCAGCTAAACTACCTACAACAAATAGCTTATCGACAAGTTATTCATCTATTTATCTAAACATTCCGTTTTATTACGACTACCTAAGAAAGATAGAAAAATGGAATTATAAAGACTATAACTTTTTAATCGGTGGAGCTTTCTTCACGAATATTAATTCTAGGTTAAATTCTGCCCTTTTTAATGCCTCAGCAGGTTTTGATATAGAATCAAGTTTTATGTTTTCTTCTAAAGTTGAAAAGGATATTAGTCGAAAAAAAACTAAGAAAATTAAACTTTGGTTAATAAAAAAAGAACTACAACCTAAAAAAAGAACCATAGGGATTCAGTTTAACACTGGAATTCTAAACTTCAATTATCGACCCAATTACACGAATTTAAGTGAATCGGAAATAGATGGCTCTAATACTAATTGGGTTAAATTTGCTTTAGATGGTTATAGAGTGAGTTGGAATGGGTGGAATCTAAATAGCCAAATTGATTTAACTTTTCATAAAAAAAATGGAAATCGCATAAAATGGGCTTATGAATGGAGTGCATCTCATGTTCCTGGAAGGTATGAACCTTTAGACTTTTCATTTCATCAACTACACTTAACACTCATGTTTAAACGTTAAGATTATGAACAAAATTCTATTTTTCACAATTCTGCTGTTTACTTTATTATCGTGTGAAAAAGCTTTATTTAAAAAAGATAAAGCTTCAAATGACGCAATGGAAAACTTTGAATATTTATGGAGTGAAGTCGATAAAAAATACAGCTATTTTGAATTAAAAAATATTAATTGGGATTCAATAAAAACAGTTTACACAGAGAGGGTTTTAAATAGTAAAAATGATTATCAACTGTTCGATATTTTAGGTGGAATGTTAAATGAATTAAAAGATGATCACACAAACCTTGTTTCCCCTTTTAATGTCTCTAGGTATGACGTTGCTCTGAAAAACGAAGCTAATTTTAGGTTAAGAACAATAGAAGAAAATTACATCAGTTCTCCAAAATATTCTGGCTCTTTTTTTCATGATTATATTGCAAATGGTGAAGTTGGTTATATTCGATATAGTTCATTCATGAATAATATTTCAAACGGGACATTAGATTATCTTTTAACACTTTATAAAAACACCCAAGGTATTATTCTTGATTTAAGAGAAAATGGTGGAGGTAGCATTGTAAATGTTCCAAAACTTCTAGAAAGATTTGCTCCAGAAAGAAAATTAGTAGGATATTTCAAAACCCGAAATGGAGAAAACCATTCTGATTTTTCAGAAAAATCTAATTATTACATTGGTTCTTACGATGGTATTAGATATGAAAAGCCAGTAATGGTTTTAATTGACAGGGGTTCTTATAGTGCTACTACAATGTTTGCTTTAGCTACAAAAGCATTTTCTAATATAACATTGATTGGAGATACTACAGGAGGTGGTGGTGGATTACCAAATGGTGGACAACTACCAAATGGTTGGACTTACCGATTCAGTATTAGTCAATTACTAGATTTAGAAGAAAACAATTATGCGGAGTCAGGAGTTCCTACAGATATTAATGCAGCTTTTGATTGGACAGATTTGACTAAAGATGAAATTATTGAAAGAGCTATTTTAGAGATATTATAGAGATATTATAACCTAATTTCGATTACTATTTCATTCAGTACACAAGCAATTAATTGTTATTAGACCATTCACAATGAATCAGGTACAAAATAAATAATTAGGATATTTCTCATATCTTTTGGGGCAAGGCAATTTTCTGGGGATAACCAATATTATAAAGGTTTTTCTTATATCTTTTGGCTTGACCCAAAAGAAACAAATTCCGATAGCTATCGGAACAAGGCTGAACCAATAAAAACTTGAAAACTACGAAACACTCCGTAGCTTCATCTAAACTACCTTCGGTGCTGCATGCGCGGTCGCAAACGCTGTTACCAACAACCAATTCTTGGATTGTTGACAGCTCAACTCAGATAGGCATTCAGCTTTACACGTTTATTCACTTCAAAAGCAGTGCTTTTTCTTCTACATTTCATTGCTTAGGCCAAAAAACGCTTCGATTATTATGTTTCGCTAAAATTTAACATTATTACTTTTACTTAAGTTTAATGTATTGATTTTCGAGCATTTAAACTGTTAGCATAAATTAAAGTCTGTTCTTAAATTTGTTAGTTTTGAAGTTTTAAAACAGATCTAAAATTTCAAACTTCGAAGCGATAACTTCAATTTTGCACAGAATTGATAAATGGAACGGAATACTTTTCTGAATTTTAATAAAACAAATAAGAAAAGTATGGAGTTCAACATTTATCATTGGAACGGAATTGCGTTCCAAATCGTAATGAAATGGAGATGCAGGAAAAAAGCATGTAGTTCAACATTTATCCGCAGTTTTTATGGAGTGAAACGGAACGTAAAAAGTTCCTTGTAAAATTGAAAAAGCTGTTTTTGGATACTTTTTTCAGCTCAAAAAAGTATCAGGAAAAATATAGGAGAAGTTAATAGCCCCCAACTTTTGACGTTGCCCCATCTTTTGGCTTGACTCAAAAGAAACAAGCCCGATGTAAAATCGGGACAAGGCTGAAACAATAAATTAGATTTTGCACAGAATTGATAAATGGAAAGAATATATTTTATCCTTAGGGTTTTTATTTGACTTGTTTATAACTTTATCAAATCTCATTTCTTTAAATGATATTCGTCAGTCTTAAAAAACTCTTATGTGTTTAATTTTGTAGCATATATTCAACACATGTCAGATAAAATTCTCATTCAAAAATATAATATTCAGGGTCCAAGGTATACTTCCTACCCTACTGTTCCTTTTTGGAAAAACGATAATTTGAATCACAATGAATGGGTTCAATCCATCGAATTAAATTATACCACTTTTGGTTCAAATGAAATTAGCTTATACATTCATTTACCTTTTTGTGAAAGTTTGTGTACTTTTTGTGGATGTCATAAACGCATCACAAAAAACCATGCTGTTGAAGAACCGTATATAGATACTTTAATAAAAGAATGGCAACTCTATTTAAAAGCACTCCCCTTCACTCCTATTATTAAAGAGTTACATTTTGGAGGAGGAACACCTACTTTTTTTAGAGCGAGTGAGTTAGAACGTTTATTGGTAACGTTATTTGGAACGACATCTGTTAACCCAGAAATACACGAATTGAGTTTTGAAGCGCATCCTAATAACACGTCTGAAGACCATTTACAAACACTATACAATTTTGGTTTTAGAAGGTTAAGTCTTGGAATTCAAGATTACAGTCCTGTTGTTCAGAAAGCGATCAATAGAATTCAATCCTTTGAAACGGTAGAATCTGTTCATCAATTAGCTCAAAAAATTGGATACACTTCAATTAGTCACGATTTAGTTTTCGGCTTACCAAAACAACATCTTGGTGATATTCAGAATACAGTTGACAATACATTAAAGTTAATGCCAGATCGTATTTCATTATACAGTTATGCTCATGTTCCTTGGATAAAAGGAAATGGACAAAGAGGGTATGATGAAAATGATTTGCCGAAAAACGAAGAAAAAAGAAAGTTATACGAACATTCTAAACAAATGCTAGAAGAGGCTGGTTACTTGGAAGTTGGAATGGATCACTTTGCTTTACCGCATGACAGTTTAAGTATTGCAATGAAAAACAAATCTTTGCACCGAAATTTCATGGGGTATACTACTCAAGATACGAAGATCATGATCGGTTTAGGGATGTCCTCTATTTCTGACAGTTGGTTTGGTTTTGCTCAAAACGATAAAACGGTGGAAGAATATACTTCAATTGTAAACAATGGGGAACTTCCCGTATTTAGAGGACACCTTCTATCCGATGAAGACTTGGAAATAAGAAAGCATATCCTCGATTTAATGTGTCATTTTGAAACAGAGGTAAAAGAAGGTTCTATTATTGAACAAGAATTTGAAAGTATTCAAGAAAAATTAGCGGACATGATCAAAGATGGCATAGTAAGCATTGAAGGATACAACGTCAAGATTACTGAAAAAGGAATTCCTTTTGTTCGAAATTGTTGTATGGCATTTGACGCTGATTTGAAAAGAACTCAAAAAAGAGACAAAATGTTCTCCCAAACTATTTAACCTTAATAGAAATGGAAGAATCTTGTTTTCACTGTCATGATGAAATAATCGGAAAAGGTTTTGCGGTAGAAGAGAAAAAATTCTGTTGTAATGGCTGTAAATCTGTTTATTTGATTCTACACGAAAACAATTTAGATGCATTTTACACTTTAGACCAAAAGCCAGGAGTAAAACCGTCTAATTCAGACAACCATAAATACACGTTCTTAGAAGTTGAGAATATCGCAAAGAAATTTATAGCTTTTGAAGATGAAAACACTGTCAAAGTTTCCCTCTTTCTACCCTCTATTCATTGTTCTTCTTGCATTTATTTATTAGAAAACATTAATAAGATTGAACCGGCTGTTCTATCGTGTCAAGTTAATTTCACAAAAAGAGAAGCCATTTTATGCTATAATCCTAAAAAACTAAACCTTTCTCAACTAGCTCAATTACTCGATAATATTGGTTATGCTCCAAACTTTGGGAGTAAAAATGAAGAAGAAAAAAAGATTGATAAAGTCTTTATGTACAAATTAGGTGTTGCTGGGTTTGCGTTCGGTAGCATTATGCTTTGGAGTTTTCCTGAATATCTTGGTATACATGACATGGATAAAAGCATACGAAATTTCACTTCGTATTTATCTTTATTCATTTCCATTCCTGTTTTCTTTTATTCAGCTAACGAATACTTTATTTCTGCTTACAAAGCTTTAAAATTTAAAAGTTTAAACCTTGATGTTCCAATATCTATCGGGATTTTAGCCTTGTATTCTCAAAGTTTATATTCCATTATAAATGGAGATGGACCAGGATACATGGACTCTTTTGCTGGATTTATATTTTTCTTATTAATCGGGAAATGGTTTCAAAACAAAACCTACAAATCGCTTTCATTTGAACGCGACTATTCCTCCTACTTTCCTGTTGCAGTAACTAGAATTTCAAATAATTCAGAAGAGATTATTGAAATAGAAGACCTAAAAGAAAACGATACGATACTTATTAGAAATGAGGAAGTTATTCCATGTGACAGTACATTAAATTCTGATGAAGCAAAAATTGATTACAGTTTTGTAACGGGAGAAGAAAACCCGATTATCAAGAAAAAAGGAGACTTTATTTATGCAGGAGGAAAACTTTTGGGACAGAGGTCTGAATTTAAAGTAAACAAAGAAAGTAACCGAAGTCATTTAACCCAATTATGGAACGACGTTTCTAAGAATAAAAATCTGGATTCAAAAAAATCTACTCAAGATAAAATATCGCTTTATTTTTTGACAGGCCTATTAATTATTTCATTCATCGCAGCAATCTATTGGTTTTTTAAAGACGTTTCTAACATCGTTCCAATCGTTGTTTCTGTTTTAATCATTGCTTGTCCTTGTGCTCTAGCTCTTTCTAGTCCGTTTACATTTGGAAATGTGATGCGTGTTCTCGGCAGAAAAGGATTGTATTTAAAAAACACTTCGGTTATTGAGGACATGAACAACATTACCGATATTGTTTTCGATAAAACGGGAACGCTTACTACTGGCTCTTTGAATGGTATTGAATTTATCGGGGACAAATTATCTCTTGATGACAAAATAAAGATTATCGCTGCTGCCAACTCTTCCACTCACCCACTTTCAAGAAACATTGTTCGTTTTTTAAGAAAAGACATTACTGAAACTATTCCCGAAATTGAGCACTACAAAGAATACTCTGGAAAAGGGTTAGAAGCTTTGTGTAATAATTCCACGATTAAAATTGGTTCTGAGCTATTTGTTTGTGGTTCTAAAAGCAAACAAACGAATGAAACAGCTACTTATATTTCAATTAGTGGAGTGTTCGTAGGCAAGTTTTTATTTCATTCCGAAATCAGAAGTGGAATTGAACAAATGACCAATAAATTAAAGAAATACAAGCTACACATTCTATCTGGAGACAGCGATAAAGATAGAGTACTCATCGCATCTATTTTCCCTCAAAATACCGCTATTCATTTTCAACAAACTCCAAAAAATAAATTTGAATACATTGAGAACCTGAAAAAGAAAGGTAAGAAAGTCTTAATGATTGGAGACGGTTTAAATGATTCTGGTGCATTAGGGATAGCAGACGTTGGAATTGCTGTATCAGAAGATATTTTTCGTTTCTCGCCTTCATCAGATGCTATTATTGAAGCGAATAAGTTGTATTTGTTACCATCATTATTGAAACAAGCATTATTCTCTAAAACTGTCCTAACGACTTGTTTATCTTTTTCTTTAGCATACAATGTAATTGGATTAACATTAGCTATAACGAATCAAATGAGTCCGTTAGTTGCCGCTATTTTAATGCCAATAAGTTCTATTTCCGTTGTTGCAATCAGTACTGGAATGGTGATGTGGAAAGGAAGGTTGAAAAATGTTTAATGATGAATGTTTGATGATTAATTGGGTGAAAAAACTATACTTCAAATATCTAAATTTGATTTAGTTAGTTTTTGGAAACAACAATATTCACTAAAAAATCCTGTAAGGATGATGTACTATAAACATCGGGTTATAGCCCGATGTTTATAGTAATAAGACATATCAAAGTCCTGAAAGGACGATGTAATCAGTTATATTAACATTAAAATAGAATATATATTCCACAAACAGGAAACTGAAATTTCACAATAAATTTCGAATTATTCAAAACTATTAATTTCTGACTTCATTTTATTAAACGACAATGATACCTTTTAAATATTTACCTATCTTTAAATCATCAATGGATGCTATAAAATCATATACCAATGTTAACCGAAGTAATGCTTCTGCAACTTTTGGGATTTCTAAAATGGAGAACATATATGCTCGTAGAAATGGTGTTTTAGATACTCCGCACAGACATGACTTTTATACCATCCTTTTAATCAATAAAGCGAAAGGAAACCATATTATCGACTTTAACGACCATATACTTGAAGGGAGTGAATTGTTTTTCTTAGCACCTGGACAGGTACACCAATTAATTGAAGAAGAATGTTCTATAGGTTTTTCAATTGTGTTTTCTGAAGAGTTTTTAATTGAGAATAATATTCCCTATCATTTTTTGGAAGACCTTAACCTTTTTAACAACGAAGGAAATTCTTCTTCGTTGAAAATTAACAAGGAAGAACTCCAACAGCTAACTCAATATAGCCAAGAAATGTTAGCGTTACAAAATGATAAATCATTAATGTTTGAACAAGCAATCGGTGCTTTCTTGAAAATATTCTTGATAAGTTGTAACAACCTTTGCACTTTAAATTCAAGTAATTTAACAAGTTCTAATTCCAATTATTCCACTGTTAAAGCATTTAAAAACTTAATCAACGATAACTATACTAAATGGCATCAAACAACTGAATATGCTAATCAATTGAATATTTCTCCTGATCATTTAAATAGAATTGTCAAAAATCACTCTGGAAAAACGGCAAAAGAATTAGTTCAAAATCGGATTATAATCGCTTCTAAACGCCTATTATACTTTACAAATTTGAGTACAAAAGAGATTAGCTTCCAATTAGGTTTTAGTGAACCTGCTAACTTCAGTTCCTTTTTCAAAAAATTAAGCGGTCAAACTCCTTCTGAATTTAGGGATAAGAAAAAGCTTTAAATAATTAGGGGCAACGGATTTTTCTGGCGGATAACCAAAATTATTAAGTTTTTGTAAAAAGTTTTTTCTTATATCTTTTGGCTTGACCCAAAAGAATCCGTCAGCTGACGGACAAAGCTGAACCAATAAAACTTTAAAACTACGAAACACTCCGTAGCTTCATCCAAACTACCTTCGGTGCTGCTTGTGCGGTCGCAAACGTTGTTACCAACAACCAATTCTTGGATTGTTGACAGCTGAACTCAGATAGGCATTCAGCTTATATTCTCTTTTTTATTGATATAATGCCGATATAGTATGAAAAAGGTCTGATGAAATAAAGACCTTATTGAATACATAATCGATATTTACTCGTTTATTCACTTCAAAAGCAGTGCTTTTTCTTCTACATTTCATTGCTTAGGCCAAAAAAACGCTTCGATTATAATATTTCGCTAAAATTTAACATCCTTACTTTTATTTAAATTTTACGTATTGATTTTCACAAACTTAAAGCATTAACAATAAATTAAAGTCTGTTCTTAAATTAGAAATTTTGAAATTTTAAAACAGATCTAAAATTTCAAACTTCGAAGCGATAACTTCAATTTTGCACAGAACTAGTCGGTAAATGGAACGGAATTGCGTTCCAAATCGTAATGAAATTGAGATGCAGGAAAAAAGCATGTAGTTCAACATTTATCCGCGGTTTTTGTGGAGTGAAACGGAACGTAAAAAGTTCCTTGTAAAATTGAAAAAGCTGTTTTTGGATACTTTTTTCAGCTCAAAAAAGTATCGAAAGAAATGAAAAGAATATACTTTATCCCCAGAATTTTCACTTGAACCAATAATTACTCAAATTATCGGATTTTCATAAGTCTTTGTCGTTTTTTAAAACGGTAAAACACAAAAGTCTTACTGATCTT
>Ga0228634_1000103_pt1 | contig 74487 bp, 67 predicted proteins | sample 42DmetaG_FD_190063 | JGI IMG/M metagenome (GOLD analysis project Ga0228634, IMG submission 190063) | Seawater microbial communities from Monterey Bay, California, United States - 42D | ecosystem: Environmental > Aquatic > Marine > Coastal | place: USA: California | collected 2016-09-27 | reverse complement strand
GTATAAAGAAATTGCTAATAAAAGAATTAACTCAGTTCTCATCTATTTAAAGTCAAACGGAATTGATGAAATAAGACTCATCAGTACATCTGAAGGAAGTATGACTCCAAATTCAGAAGTTTTTGATTCGGATGATGAAGAATTGAAATTTGCTAAAAATAGAAGAGTGAATTTTAAGGTAAGGTAGTGTGATATAAAAAAACATAAACACTAATTAGAGTATTCTAATTAGTGTTTTTTTTGTGTAAATTTTATAGTTTATACAAATAAAATTTCTTTGAAACCTAACTATCATTTTAGAATAAATAAAACCTTTTAATTATTCTATAATAATATAATAATCAAAAAATAAAGCGTTATAAGAATAGAAGAATTTTATCTATCTAAAAACGTAATATAAACTTCAAATTGAACCTTCTCTGAGTTAGAAAATTGGGTATTGAGTAGTATGTACCGTTAACATCTTGAATCCACTGCTTAGACAATACATTGTTTATCCCAAGTAAATTAAAAACTTCAAGAGAGATTTTAGCATCCGTAAAGTTATTGTGTAAAAAGTTTGATTTTTCTTTCTTTTTGTAAAGAAGATCATAAGACATACCAAGATCAACTCTAAAGTATGGTTGTGCATTCCTAAGAGTGTCTTTATAATGCTCTTGATCAGGAGGTCCAAAAGGAAGGGGAGTACCAAACTGAAATCCTAACTGAACTGTATAGCTTTCATAGCCAGGCATTCTATCTTGAATTAGTGCTCCAAAATTCAATAATTGGTCTGTTGGTCTAGGTATATAACCAGGATAAATAGTTGCACTATCAACTACAACTTGATTTTCTATATAGGGAGTAACTATTTCTCCTTCTGAATTAAAATAATTAACATAAGAATCATTCAGTAAATCCTCTTTTGTATTTAACAACCCAATTTTGAAAAAGGATTCAATCCCTTCAATAAATTGACCGTAAATATTTAAGTCTAAACCATAAGCAAAAGCTCTAGAATCATTATCCGCATAATATCTAGTTCTTACGTTTTGTACTTCAAACACATTCAAATCCCACATTCTTTTATAAAATACTTCAGCTGAAAACTTAAATGGAGAATCACGTTTCCACATGTTAAAGTAAATATCCGTTCCACCTACGAGATGAAAAGATTTCTGGGCTAAAACGTTTGTATTTAATTGACCATCAAAAGTTCTAAACTCTCTATAAAATGGAGGTTGATAATATAGCCCGGATGCTAATCTTAGTTTTACATTTCTCCTTGTTACTTTTCCATCTTGTACCATATAAACTCTAGGGAAGTAGGACAATGAAACTCGAGGTGTAAAATACAGTTCTTTATTTATACTTGTATAACCTGCTCTTATTCCATAATCAAATACCAATCTTGAAATAGAAGAAGAAATAGTGTCTATAAATGTTTCTATAACTTTTAATGTATCGTTAACTTTTCTTTTCCTTTCAACAGTTACGATGTTATCCCTTCGATTATTAGAAAACATTGAATTCATCTGGATAAAAGAAGAGTATTTTGTGTTTTTTAAGCTTAATTGACTTTTTAAGGAATAAAATAAACTTAACTCATCATTATTTGTATTGTTAATAATATATCCAGCTGAATCAATATTTTTCCATTCACTGATATTATCTTCAAATGCGTCTTGTTGAAATTGAATCCCCCATAAAAGTGAGTTGGATAATATTTTATTTTGAACCGAATCTAAATAACGTTTTTTAAATTCTTTTTCACCGTTGTGATAAACGGTAAATACATTTGAGTTTAATTGATTTCTTGAATGATCTAAATACGAACCAACTCCCAAAACAGATATAGAGTCGCCATACTCATCTTTTGATGGATCTGTTTCTAATTCGTTTATAAAATATTGTCCTAGAATATCAAATTTTTCCTCTTCGTTACTTGCGAAAAACATGGCATACAAATCTAATTTAATACTTTTAGATGGCTGCCAAGTTAATGAAGAAGCAGCTGTATAAACATCAAACTGTGTTTTTTCTTGTCCTTGGAAATAAATATTAAAACGATAAGCTTCATTTGCAACCCCAAAATCTGTTTGGGCAGACTGTGGTTTGAAATTAAATTTATTAGAAGAATAATGACCTAAAATAGACCAATTTAATTTTTCTGTTATTGCATAATTGGTAATCAATTGAACATCTGCAAAAACAGGGTTGTAAGTACCTTTAGTTGGTAACGAACTTAATAAGTACCCGTTGTTTCTATATCTTGCACCTAACAAAAAGTCAAACCGACTTCCAATTTTATTCTCAACAGATGTTTCTACACCTAACAAAGAAACCATTCCTGTTATTCTTAAACTATCGGGTTTTCTATATTTAACATCTAAAACTGAAGAAAGTTTATCTCCATATCTAGAATCAAACCCACCAGCAGAAAACTTCACATTATCTACTAAAGCTGAGTTGATAAAACTCATACCTTCTTGTTGACCAGAACGTGTTAACTGTGGACGATAAATAGAGAAACCATTGACATAAATTAGATTTTCATCAAAAGAACCTCCTCTTACATTATAGTTAGATGTTAATTCATTGTTTGAAGACGCTGCTGTTGTATAAACAAGAGATCTCTCTAAACTTCCCATCGGTATTGTTTGATAATCAATATTGCTTAGTGTAGAAATAGAGTGATAATCCACTTTTTCACTTGAAATGGTAACTTGTTTAATTTGTGAAAAATCAAATTGAAATTCTATCGTAGTTTTTGATAGGTCTAATAAATTAGTGTTGATTTTTTTTGTTAACGTTATTTCTTCAGATTTTGCAATAATTTCAACCGTTGAGGCATTGTTATTTAAATTTAAAAAGAAGTTTCCAGAAGCATCTGAGAAGCTAACTAAAGGAATTGCCTCTGAACAATATATTCTAACAAATTCAATTGGTTTACCTGTTTTATCTTTACAAACTCCTTTTAATTCTACGTCTTGTCCAAAAACAAAAGCAACGAAAAAGATAAAAAAGAAAAATAAAAATATTTTCATACCTAAAAAAACGAAGGAAATAAACCTTTATTGAGTCAATACAATTAAATCTTTTTCAAAAGGGTCAATAACTGTATAAAGCTCTTCTAAATGAGAATAAACCTTACCGTCAGAACATAATGAAAAGAAATTATTAACTCTTTCTTGTGGCTTACCTTGAGGAAACAACTTGTCTTTTATTTGTTCAATTTGTTTTAAGCTATTGTCGTGTTTTTCTTTCTCTGCTTTTATTAGTTTTTGTTGAATGTTAGAAAGCTGTTTTGAAAGTTTAGCTATTTCTGATTCTACATATTTTTCAAGACCTTTATTTACATTCATAACCTTTTCTTTCAAATCATTAGATAAAAGGTCAAGATATTTATTTATGTTAGTAAAATCAATATCAGTTTTAGCATTATTTAAAACATGATTCTTTTTTAACACATCTACATCTTTAAAAATATCTTCAAGTTTCAGTCCTATCTTATTCATCTTTTTTGATGTATTTGAATCAATTATTTGAAGTGAATTACGAACGTTTAAAATAGGGAAGGGGATATTAGTACTTTTGAATACTCTCTTTAACTGAATCCAGTAAGCAATTTCTCCACCACCTCCAACATAACAAATATTTGGAAGAATAGACTCCTGATATAATGGCCTTAAAACAACATTAGGAGAAAAATTTTCTGGGTTTTCTTCAATTTTTGAGAATAACTTTTCTTTTGAAAACTCTCCAACATCGTCTATAATGTATTTATTATCAATTTTTCTTATCCTTGAACGTATGCCTTTACTCAAATAGAAAAGATTGATTTCTCTTGCCGTAAGCTGTTTCTTAATTTTTTTGTCCTCTAAAATTTGATTAGTTTCATTAACAGCTTCAAAAGAAAACTCTTCATTAATTTCTTTTTTTAAAATTATACTAAAGCTTTTCTTTAACTTTACATGGTCTGCATCAATAATTAACAGACCAAAATCATTAAATAATTGATGTACTAGATTAAATGTAGCCTGAGCATAAGTCTCTCCTTGATAATGTTCTATCAAATCATTTACTTCAGAATCTATTTCATTGGAAAACAAATCTTTAAACTCCTTTATTAGAATTTTTAAATCATCTGCTTCGAACCTACCTACAGCACCTTTTTGATCGGAGTCCCATTTTAATTTTTTGTTAAACAACTTAACATTTTGAACTTCTTCAAAATCATGATCTTCTGATGCTAACCAAAAAACCGGAATATAGTTTTCCTCAGGGTTACAGTCCGATAACTCTTTAGCTAGTTTTATAACATTTAATATTTTGTATATAAAAAATAAAGGACCGGTAAATAGACTTAATTGGTGTCCTGTAGTTATTGTGAAAGTATTGGTAAGGTTTAATTTCTCTATATTTTCATTTACAAGATGGTTTGTTGTGACTTTAGAATACTGGTCTTTCAAAACACTCGTTAATATTTCTCTTTTCTCAATAGAAAAACTATTTTTTTTTATTGAAGATTGTTTCAATAAAGATTCTTTAGAAAACGGACTACCAATTAGTTCAACTAAACTTTCCTGCTTATAAACTAACAAATTACTTAAGTCAGAAAATAAATTTGTCGAATTCCTTGAAAAAATATATTTATTCATAAAACAAAATTAACAAATTGAATGATTCTTTTTATAAACATTATACTATTATTAAATTTATTAACTACAGAAAAGCATACTTCTATGAATTAATTATATTTGAAGGATTAAAAATTAATAAAAAATGAAATTATTAGAAGATAAAGTGGTTCTGATTACAGGAGCATCAAGAGGTATTGGAAAATCTATAGCCGAAGAATGTGTAAAACAAGGAGCTAAAGTTGCTTTTACATATTTATCTTCAGCTGAAAAAGCAAAAGCTCTTGAAGAAGAACTTGCCGTAAACGGGGGTGTTGCAAAAGGTTTTAAATCAGATGCTTCTAAATTTGATGATGCACAAAAATTAGTTGATGATGTAGTTTCTGAGTTTGGACAAATTGATGTATTAGTCAATAATGCTGGTATTACTAGAGATACGTTATTAATGAGAATGACTGAAGATCAATGGGACGAAGTAATGAATACAAATTTGAAATCTGCTTTTAATCTCACTAAAGCTGTTCAAAGGCCAATGTTAAAAGCAAGGAAAGGTTCCATAATCAACATGTCTTCTGTTGTTGGAGTTAGTGGTAATGCAGGTCAATCAAATTATGCAGCTTCTAAAGCAGGTTTGATTGGTTTTACAAAGTCAATAGCTCAGGAGTTAGGTTCTAGAAACATAAGATGTAACGCTATTGCTCCTGGATTTATTGAAACAGAAATGACAGCAGCTTTAGATCAAAATGTAGTTGACGAATGGAGAAAATCAATTCCTTTAAAAAGAGGAGGGAACCCTAAAGATGTTGCAGATTTGACTGTATTCTTAGGATCTGATATGTCGACATATATCACTGGGCAAACAGTAAATATTTGTGGAGGTATGTTAATGTAATAAACTGAGATATGTTATGTGATTAATAAAAAAGAGCTTATTCAAGCTCTTTTTTTATTTCTATTTATCGTTATAAATGAAAAGACCTTCAATAACTTTCTGAAAAAATCAATATACAATGTCAAAAAGAAAAAAAACGACATCAACCAAAGAATAATTATATTTGAATAAAAAGTAGATACCTTTTTTCCATTAAAGTATTTATTAGGACTATAAAAATGAGAATCAAAAAAGGATACATTCCTATTTTCATAGAAAATAGGATTATCCATTCTTATTAATTCACCATTCAATATAAGAATCTTATCCAGTTCTCTTTTCCTTGTAACTAGTTCACGCATTTTCTTATTCTCAAAAGTATGCATTAATACTTGAAATTTTTCAGCACCCATATCGACAATAATCTTCTCAATTTCTTTCGATATGCCATTTTTTGTTTTTGAATACTGTTTATCTAGTACAGACAAATAGTTAAAAATATTATTTTTAACAACTTCTTTATCCGATAAAAAACCTGCTGAAATTACCTCTTCTAAAACACCATTACATTTAAAATTTTCCCATATAGAGTTTTCCTTTTTAAGTTCGTTACTTATAATCATCTTAGCATATTCAAATTCTTCTTTAGTTGAATTTGACCCTGAAAATTTTAATACTTGATTCTTCATTTCAGGAATCCAGTAATCTTTTTTCCATGAAGCATCATATTTTTGCTGATCTAATTTGAAGAAATGTTTTTCAAAATTATTATCGATTGATTGTATAACTGCTAAAGATTCATAAGCCCATCTAGCCGCCATAATATTGCCTAACCATGGAACTTCATTTTTCTTAGAAAACATCGGGTTTAATTTATCGAAACGAACAATTACACCACTAAAAAGGAGTTGAGGTATAATAATTAATGGAACAATTATATAAATTACTTTGGCGGAATTAAAAGTACTTGAAACATTTAATCCAACAACATTAGCTAGACAGGATATGGAGAAAAGTACAAACCAATATTCGAAATACAACCCTTCAATTTCAAGAATATAATTACCGATTACGACAAATACAAACATCTGAATAGCAGATAAAATAAAAAGAATAAAAACTTTAGATAATAAATAACTAAATTTTGATAAGTTTAAAAACTTTTCTCTTAATAGGATTTTTCGATCTTTAAAAATCTCCTCTACAGATACAGTAAGACCAATAAAAAGTGCAACAATAACTGAGATAAATAAATACTGAGGTATATTGATATTTTCGTAGAATGAATACTCCATTTTAGATTCATTCTTGTAATATTTGACGAAAAAAGATAAAATTAAAGCCAATAAAGGAGCTTCAATAAAGTTAATCATCAAGTATTGCTTGTTAGCAATTTTACTCAATACATCTCTTATAAAAAAAACTTTAAATTGTTTAAACTTATTTTTCTTTACTCCTTTAACAGAGATTTTAGGAAGTTGATTAGCAGAGCTTTTATCCTTACTTTTTCTATTAAAAAGACGATACCATTCATTAGGAGTTTTCTTCCTAATGTTAGTTAACATTCCATATTCATCAACTATTTTAGCTTCAATTATACTAAAAAGTTTCTCCGGGTTAACGTAACCACATAAAGAACATTCTCTCTCATCTGCATTGACATGATCAATTTGAGACTTAAAATACACCAATGCATCAACTGGATTTCCATTATATATTAAATATCCCCCCATATCTAATAAAAGTAATTTATCAATCTTTTTATATATATCAGATGAGGGTTGATGGATAACAACATATATCAATTTACCTTTTAAAGAAAGTTCCTTTAATAAATCTATTATATTTTCTGAATCACTGGATGATAAGCCAGATGTAGGTTCATCAATAAAAAGAATTGCTGGTTCCCTAATTAACTCAAGTGCAATATTTAATCTTTTCCTTTGACCTCCTGAAATACCTTGATTAAAGACACCTCCAACTAATTGATCTTTTATATCTAATAACCCTATATTTAATAATGTTTCAAGTACTCTTTTATGAACAAACTCATGGCCTAGGTCGTTAAAACATAATCTAGCATTATAAAATAAGTTTTGATAAACAGTCAATTCTTCGATAAGTAAATCATCTTGACTGATATAACCAATAAATCCCTCTAAATTTTTCCTTTCTTTATGGATATTAACTTCATTAATTTCAATACTTCCATCATCAGGGTAAATATTCCCATTTAAAATATTTAGTAAGGTAGTTTTACCTGAACCCGAACTTCCCATTAAACCTACTAAATCTCCCGACTTATGTTCAAAGCTCAAAGGTTTAATTCCTGACTCTGAATTTCTAAAATTATAAGAAACATTTTTAGCGCTTAAAGTAAACTTTTCAAAGAAATTATCATTTATGAATTTTGTTATAACATCACTATAATAAATAGGATTACTTTTAGACGTTTTAATCCTAGATCCTTGATTTAAAACATGAGTTCTGCTAGAAACCAATTGACCATTCATATATAACTCATCACTACCTAGGTATCTAAAAAACAAAGTATTAATACTTTTAATACGAAGTACCCTAATATGACCTTCTATACCATCGACAAATAATTCAGGTGAACTTTTAAGGTTTTCAATTTTATTATCTAAAAAAAGAACATTGGAGTTATCAACGTCTTTTTTGGTATTCCTCTCAAGATACGCTAGTAAAACATTATTTTCCTCAAGGCTAATATTAAACATTTCTGAAACAATAGAGATAAATTCAATTTCCCTATGTTCTTTTCTTCCTGCAGATTCAATAAATTCAATTAATCGAATTAATACGATAAACTTTTGTCTTTGAGTAAGTTCTTTATTAATCTCAGAACAAATTCGTAAAACTTTTACTGAATTTAAAGAGGCTCTTTTAACATTACCATATTTTTTTAGTTGGATTTTATTCTGCTTGATAACATACTCTCTAAATAAGTCAAGATATTTTTTAACATTTAAAGAGTTTAACTCTGACTTTAAAAAGTTTTCTACGATCTCTATATCTAACTTTCTATTAGGAATATCATTAGATAAAAGTTCAATTATATTTCTAGGTCCATTAGGATTTTCCACTTTTGCAATAATTGCAAAAAGTTGCATGAGAGCTTTTAGAATTTTTTCACTCATACTTTTTCTATTATTGAATAAATCCTATCAACATTACTACACAACCTGCTTTCTTTTTGTCAAGATCTAATTCTGTTTCTATAACAACTGGTAAAGTTTCAGGAACTTTAAAATCCCAATGGGCTGAATTACCATAATCTTTATTCGTAAATAAAATATTTCCATCCAAATCTTTAACGGAAAACACAACGTAATCATCTTCAATACCAGATGTTACTGCAATTCTATAGGTTGAATTACCAAAAAATGTAGTTTTAAATTCCGCTTTTTCATTATTTAAAAGAACAGAATAAACTTGACCATCAGAAAGAAATTTTGGATTTCCTTTTATGAGGTTGTTTTTACAAATCTCAACAAGACCTGAACATTCTTGTGAAAAAGAATAGTTAAAAGCCATTATAGATAAAGTAAGTATTAATATGTTTTTAAAGAAGTTCATAAATTCAATCTTTATATTGATAAATGAAGAATTTGTTCTCTAATTCCTTCTGTTTTTTCAGCAATTTCTGTAAGGACTTTATCCGAAATATCAATATTTAACTTATGTCTTAACGTAGTTTGTTTTTTTAATTTATCAACTACAGGAGTTAAATATTCGTAATTTACGATAACTTGATCAAAATAAAACTTAAGTTCAGTGAAATCAACTTGAAGTTTTTTAGTATCACCATCATATTCATATTCTTTAAGTAAATCAATTATAGTAGACACCGTTTGTTTTTGTTCACCTATGTGGTGTATTACTTTCTCGTTTCTTTCTTTTAAATTGATTTGAGTTGCAAAATATAAAGTTTCAACCCAACTACCAATTAAAATTAAAGCAGAAGTACCTTTTCTTTTTTCAGACTTTAAATAATCATCAGCTTTTCTAAATGCTTCGGTTAGAATGACTAAAGATGAATCTAAATTTGATTTATTTCTATCAAATCGAATCATGAAATTTTTATCGAACACAAATTCTAAACCAATTTTACTAGTTAATGATTCTATTGCTGATAAATACATTAAAGATGTATTATTTTGATTATTGACACAAGTATAACCAAGATCTGCACTGTATACTCCAAGATTCAAAGCTCTAGAGAAATTAGTTGAATATTTCTCTACTTTAATAGGGTCGTGAAGAATTTCAGGAGAATAATTTTCAACCGTCTCATTCAATAATATTGACATCTGAAAAGGAGAGGGAATACTAAATATTTTTCCATCAAAGTTTGCATTAATTGAACTTTTTGGATCAAGGATTGATTTATCTATTTCTTTTTTAGATACTACTTCGTTATCATTACAACTTTGTAGAAAGACAAAACTTAGAAATATGTGAAGAATCTTGTTCAAATAATAATTAATTTGGTTTTAAACGTTTCTAAAAGTTAAATTGTTAAACTTTAAGTATAACTAGCTAAATTAATAATAAATCCTTAAAAATTATGGATATTATTAAATGATTATTAGTTAAATACTAATAAAATGAATCGATAAATTATGATGGTTTTAAACTAATGCAGTTCTAACTATATATTAAATCAATTCTCTTTATTAATTTTACAAATAAAAAATAGAATGAATATACGCCCAAGACGAAACAGAAAGAATAGTGCTATTAGATCAATGGTTGAAGAAACGAAATTAGGAGTCGAAAACTTAATCTACCCAATATTTCTTGTTAATGGAGTAAATATTAAAACTGAAGTTTCTTCTTTACCAGGCAACTATAGATGGTCAATAGACTTGTTAGTGAAAGAAGTCGAGGAGTGTATTAAGCTTGGTATTTACACATTTGATATCTTTCCAGCTGTTGAAGAAAACCTTAAAGACAAGCATGCTTCATATAGTTACGTAGAAGATAATTTTTATCTAAATGCTATAAGAAAACTAAAAGAAATTTTTCCAGAAATAGTTATTATGAGTGATGTAGCCATGGACCCTTACTCTTCTGATGGACATGATGGTTTAGTAATTGATGGAGAAATCTTAAACGATGAAACACTTCCTATTCTAGGTAAAATGTCTCTTGCTCAAGCTCAAGCTGGAGTAGATATAATTGGTCCATCCGACATGATGGACGGAAGGGTAGGTTTTATTAGAGGTATTCTTGATAAAGAAGGTTTTACTGATACAAGTATAATGTCATACTCTGCTAAATATGCCAGTGCATTTTATGGTCCTTTTAGAGATGCTTTAAATTCAGCACCAAAATCTGGTGATAAGAAAACTTACCAAATGAATCCGGCGAATAAAAAAGAAGCTCTAATCGAAGCCTTGTTGGACTCAAAGGAAGGAGCTGATTTTTTAATGGTAAAACCAGCGTTATGTTATTTAGATGTTATTCACCTTTTAAAAGACAATTTTAATACCCCTATTACAGCTTATAATGTTAGTGGAGAATGTGCAATGGTTTATGCTGCTGCTGAAAAAGGTTGGCTAAATTACGAAATGGCTATGTCTGAAATGCTTTTAAGTATAAGAAGAGCTGGAGCTGACGGTATTTTAACTTATTTCGCTAAAGACTTTGCTAAAATGATGAAAAAATAAAACATTATTTAACCATAATTGAATATAGAAAAGGCGGTAATCTCATTGATTACCGCCTTTTTAACGAGATAATATTTAATATCTATTACATTTCATTTTCTTGGAAAAATGCATTTGCTTGGTTATCATCAGGAACAAGTTCTAATACAACTCCCCAGTATTTTTTTGCGGCTTCTAAATCTTTAAACTCTTCATTATTAACATAATAATCCCCTAAATACTTACAAGCTTCTACAACAGAAGATTTATTTGCTGGAGATGAAAACTTTTCTTCACCAACAACTTCTAAGAATTTTGCATAATGTTCTTTAGCTAACCACTGTTCATTATCTAAATCCATATTAAAAGAAGATCTTCCTCTCCATAAATATGCAGGAGCATAAGTTGGTGAACGTTCAGCTAAATTTGCAAAACAAGAATCTGCTGCTGCAAAATTTTGTTCGCCAAAATAATATGCTTTTGCTACGTTATATAATTCTTTTACGGATAATAGTGTTGGATCTCCTTCACTTTTTCTATTAAAAGCATCTATCGCTTTTAAGTAATCTTTTTTCTTAACATAAATATCTGCAATATCACCTAAAGCATCACCTTTGTTATCAGCATCCATTTCAACTGATCTCTCTAATTCAATAATTGCCAGAGAATCCTCTCCTTTTTTATTTAATAATAGTCCTTTAAATCTATAATCTGAAGCGTAAATATTTTCTTCAGGAGCAGTTTCAAAGAAGCTAGCTAAATAAGCTAATCCTTTTTCTGAGGCTTCTATAGGATCTAAACCTTTAACTTGACAGTAAGAGTAAGCTAACATTCTATCCATATAGAAATTGTTAAATCCTTTTTTTTGAAGATCTTCTAATTCCTTTATTGCTTCATTGTATTTCTCTCCTTGAAATAAAGATGTTGCATACCTATACCTTGATTCATCAGTATTATTCAATGCTAGGTATTTTTCCCAGTTTTCTATTGCACTTTCCGCTTGGTTAAACATCATATTTAACTCAGCATTTTCTTTATAAGCAGGTGCGAAATTTGGGTCTAAAGCTTGAGCTTCTTTATATTTTTGATTAGCAAGTTTGTAATTTTTTGCTCTTTTATAAAGTTTAGCTGTTCTTAAAACTGCTTTTGGAGAATTAGGTCTTAATGAAAGTGCTTGGTTATAATTTTTAATAGCAGGACTTCCATTTTCAGGTGTTTTAATATCCAAAGCATCTCCTTTAACAATATAGTTATCTGGATTTTCTGGCTCAATTTCTATTGCTTTATCTAAAAGAGAAATAGCTTCATCTAGCTTCTTGTTTTTTTCCGTTTCAATATAAATAGTAGCAACTTGTCTTAGAACTTCTGCTTTTTGAGGGTGCCATTTCTTTTTTGTTAAATCGAATGCAATTTCAATATTCTCATTAGCTTTGACCATATCTCCTGAAAACCATAAATATTTAGCATATCCAACATAATTAAGTGGGTTATCTTCATCACTTTTTAACCCTTTCTGCCAAATTATTTTTGCCGAGTCTAATTTATCATCTTTCAATAAACTTTCTCCAAAATAATAATAATTGTTTCCATTAGTAGATTCTTTTACTATTAACTTTTTGAACATTCCGCTAGCTAAATCGTAACGTTCATTTTCTGTTTTTTTAACTGCATCTTCTAAAGTTTGAGCTGTTGTTCCACCAGCAATCAAAAGAGATAATGCAATTATATTATATTTATTCATAAGGTTATATTTTTAATTATTAACATACAATTGTCTTGCCAAATTATTATTTTGTTTCAAAATTAATGTTTTTATCATTATTTGATGTACAAATAAGATAAGATTATATTATTCTGTTTTGATTTGCATCATTCTTATCGGTGTGTTAGCAGGTACTAATGAAGATTTATGTATAATTAACTGCCCTTTTTCACCATGTAAAAAATTAACAAACCCAGTATTCAATCCAGAACGACTTCCTTTATTAATTGCCCACAATTGTCTTGTTAAAGGATATTCTTTAGTATGAATATATGCTTGATAAGGTTTAAAAAAATCACTTTGCTCATTTTTAGCAATTTGCATAACTTTAATCCCATCTAAAAATTCTAAAACAGCTTCATCATCTTCATCACTGATCCAATTCACGCCAATAACACCAAGAGCATTTTTATGTTCCTTAACATACTCAATAACTTCTTCGTTAGAATTAACAGCAAACATATTAGATGGAATAGGGGAGTACCCTGCGAGTTTTTTTAAATAAATAAAATTTGCAGAATTTGGACTATCAAAAACTAAATCGATAGTTTCCCCTGATGATTCCCATGTATTTTTGTCTCCATTTATAATACTAATTAAATCTGGTACAGTAAGGTTGGAGTCTATATTATCTGGGTGTACAATAAGTGCTAAAGCATCATTAGCTAATACTTGACTTCGAACTTCTACTTGAGATTTTCTTAATTTAACTTTTTCATCATCAGTAAAATCTCTGGTAATGAACAAAGTTTTTGTCTTATTTGCAATAAAAGAATCTATTGCTTGACTTTCAGTACAATAGACCGCAGTAATTTCAGCACTTTGGTATAAGCTTTCGAATGTATATATAGAAGTTTCAAATAAAGGTTTGAAAGACTCTTCTACAAATATTTTTGTTTTACCTCTACTATGAGAAGGTCCATCATGCACGAAAGCATTATCACCACAAGAAAGTAATAGTGCAACCAATGTAAACGAAAGTATTTTTTTACTCATTTTTAAAACAATTTATAATTTATAATAAAAGAACCATAAATATAACAAAAGTGCTGCATCCAGCTTAAAAAAAAGAATTTTTATGCTTGAAAAAAGAGTAGGGGGGAATTATTGTAATTCCCTATATGCATTTAAAGCCCATTCATCATTAGGTGAAATTTGTAAAATATCTTCATATATTTTTTTTGCTCTTTTATAATCATTTTTAATGAATGCTTTATAAGCTTTTAATTTAAGTTTATCTAATTTTAATAAGGTGATATTATCAATAGCTTGCATGTTTTCAGGATCGATTTTTAAAGCTTTCTCATACCTTTTTCTTGCTTCAGTAAAATCTTTATTCTTATGTGCTTCATATCCTTTATATACTTGCCATTCACTAGACCATGGCGCATAAAATAAAGTAGAAACACTAAGAAACATTATGATAAATAGAACTGTAACTTGATATATATATTTTTTATTGGATAAGTAACCTAGAAGTAGACCCAAAATAAAACCAAAAGACATTGCTTCTGAACGATATACATCACTCACATATAAATTATAAAAGCTACAATATAATACGATTGAAATCATTATAAGTAAATACAAATAAATCCATTTTAATCGAAATCCTTTGTCGATAAATGCCTTTGATATTATAAAACCAAATAGCGTGAAGTTAATACTTGATAATCCAATGCCTGGTTGATCGGTTAGATTTAATTGAAATATCGAAGGAATTATCCCTGCGATTACAACAATAATTGAAAATTTAATAAAACCAATTCTTTTTTCTATGAAGTAACCATATATAATTATAGCTAAACAATTCATAATCAGTTGCGATAAATATAAATGTAAAAAATTGTTGGTTAAAACTCCCCAATATTGTCCATTGTAGATGTTGACCGAATCAGGAGCTCCCAACAGAATAAACACATCAGCATCAATAAAGTTTATTGAATCCTTATAATTGATTAGTATATACTGTGCTACGGCTGTTAGAATAATATACCAAACAACCCATGGGGTATTCTGTTTTTTGTTTGGTTTAAGAATTTGTTTCATTTTTCTTTTAATTTTAATTATCAACAATCACACCAATAATACCTATTTAACATAATATTAATTATAAGACAAATAGTAATTCTTGTAATATTTGAGTAAATGATTAATCTATAAAAGAATCCATATCGTCAGGTAATTCTAAAGCTTTTACAGTTTGTATAGCATTACCAGCAATTCCTTTAATTGAACCATACATATCTATTGTATTTGTAATTACTTTTTCAATCTGTTTATCGCGTTGTTTCCAAATTCGTTGCATGGATCTTTTTTCACTTTCTAAATCAGATTTCATTTGTGTAAAACCTTCAACAATCGCTTCAACTTGCATTCTAAATGTGTTACCAGTTAAAAATGTGTAAAGCATATCCATTTTATCTCCTTTATTTTCCTGAGAACTTATTGCTGTATCCAGTTGTATAATTGATTGACGTAAAACAGTACAAAGTCCTTTAAATTCTTCAAAATCACAAATCCAAATTCCATCTTTAAGTCCCATTCTATGCATGTCAGACGGCATAACTTCAGTAACTAAAACACCAATATTTGCACCTTTATCCCTTATATCAGCTTTAAACTTCTCAATCCAACTAGGTTGAAAGTCTTTTGTCCTCTTACTTTCATAATAGATTACCCCACAATTTTGTGCACTTCTCGTGTTTACAAATTGTAAGCAATCTCCACCTCTAGCTCCTTTTTTAATCTCTTCAATAATATCTAAAGGAAATTGAGAAACTAACCACTCCTCTATTGCTAATTCTTGAACTTCACCTTGCATTTGCATCGAACCTTGTTCCTGCTTACGTTTCATTTCTTCTGTAAGCTTTTTTTGGTCTTCTAATTGTTTTTGCATTTCTTTAAAACGCAATTCATTCTTATCTTCTTCGGATTTTCTTATTTTTTCTTTTTCAGAAATTAATGTTTGATTTAACTTCTTTTGTGCTTCTGCTTCTGCCGCTTCTTTTAATTCTCCTTTTTCTCTTTTCAGCTTTTCAATCTCAGCTTTAGAGCGATTCAATTGTTTAACTTGTTCCGACTTCTCATTTAATTCTTTTTGTAGAGCATTAAACTGTTCTGCTTGTTCTTCCAAAAGTTTAGATTTAAGCTTTCCTTCTAGTAAATTTTTCTCTTCTTTTAGTTTTTTATCAAATCTTTCTTGAAACAATTCATTCTCTTTTTTTTTCTTTTCTTCAAAATCAAACTTTTCTTGTTTCAGTTTTTCTTGTTCTGCTTCTGCTTTCTTTTTAGCTTCAATTAATTGAGCATTGTATTTTTGATTTATTTCTTCTTCTAGTTGATGAGACAATATATCTTGAACATCAATATCAATTGAACAATTTGGGCATTTTATTTGGTTGGAAGTATTCATTATATTTCTTTTTAAATGTACATGTTGGTTTTTAATATATTACCAATTTAAGAATTTAAATCAAGTCTGAATTCAATATAAATTGATTAATATAAAATATTCCTAAATAAATCTTTTCATAAGCTCCAAATCTATTATTATTTATTTAAACAAAAACTTAATTCAATATTATCCATATTTTTACATTTTAAATATTCAATCATGTTTTCGAAAGAAGAGTTAAAGGAAATAAACACTAATTTTTGGGAAGGGTTTAAACTTCACATGAAGAAGATTAAGTCTTCTAATGGTAAACGTGTAAATTGGTTAAAATATCCAACGGATGTCAAGTTTATCTATTTAAGGCTTGAAGCAGATAACAAAAGTGCCAGAATCTGCTTTGATATTCAGAATAAACATGATGATATACGAGCTATTGTTTTCGAACAAATGACAGAATTAAAGGTTGTTTTAGAAGACGCAATAGATTACGAAACAGGTTGGTTTGAGGATTTTTATCTACTAAATAATAAAATATCTAGAATTCAATGGGAACTGGATGGAGTTAGTATATACAAGAAAGAAGATCAAACTAAAATTTATGACTTTTTTAAAGATACCCTAATTAAATTTGACCTTTTTTATCAAGATTATAAAGATATCTTAATTGCCTTAACAGATTAAGTTATTTTCTACAAAAAAACCGTATTAGCTGTTCAACAACTAATACGGGTCTATTTTTTTATAAAAAATACTAATTAACTGAAATCATTCCAGCTAAGCATTTTGCTTTATCTACTAAATCATCCACACTTTCTTGTCCGAAAGCTAAAGTTACCGCCATCCTTCTGTATGGACGAGTAGTTGGCTTACCAAATAATTTAAAATCTGAATTTGGGAACAAAGAAATCTTATCTAAGCCTGAAAAAACGGGTGTGGAACTTCCTTCTTCAGTAGCTAAAACAACAGCACTTGCGCCATTCTTCTCCAGAGTTATTTGGTTAACTGGAATTCCCATTATTGCACGAGCATGTAGCTCAAATTCTGAGAAATTTTGCGTATTCCCTAAAGTCACCATTCCTGTATCATGGGGTCTTGGAGATAATTCAGAAAAATAAACCCCATCTTTTGCTACAAAAAATTCAACACCCCAAATTCCTGAACCACCTAAAGCTTTTGTTACATCAGCAGCCATTTTTTGAGCTTCTTTTAAATCTGCTTCTTTCATCGGCATTGGTTGCCAACTTTCTTGGTAATCTCCTCTTTCTTGTCGATGTCCTATTGGTGAACAAAATAAGGTATTACCATCATTTTGAGTCAAGGTTAATAAGGTGATTTCATAATCAAAATCAATAAAACCTTCAACAATTATTTCTTTCACATCACCACGAGAACCTTCTAACGCATATTTCCATGCATTTTCAATATCTGCTTCTGTTTTAATTACGGATTGACCTTTTCCTGAACTTGACATTAATGGCTTAACAACACAAGGTATCCCACACACTTTAACCCCCGCTTTTAATTCTTCTAGAGAAGTTGCATAACGGTAAGTTGCGGTCTTTACTCCTACTTCTTTAGCAGCTAAATCACGAATAGCTTTGCGGTTCATTGTAAAATTCGCAGCTTTTGCACTTGGAACAACTTGAATTCCTTGAGCTTCATAATCGTAAAAACGTTCTGTACGAATCGCCTCAATTTCTGGAACAATGATATCTGGTTTATGTTTCGCAACTATTGAATCTAAAGCATCACCATCTAACATATCAATCACTTCAAATTCATGCGCTACTTGCATTGCAGGAGCACCTTCGTAACTATCTGCTGCAATTATATATTGACCTAAACGTTGACAAGCGATTACGAATTCCTTCCCTAATTCACCTGACCCTAAAAGCAAAATTTTCTTTCTCATATCACAAATATAATTTATGTTTTTAAGTTTGGAAAGAAATTATTACATGATGTTATTTTTTAAACAACTTAATAGAATATTGGAGAAAATGAAAACCTAATAATTTTAAAAGTTCTGATAATAATTTCAGCGTATTTTCAACTATAAAAAGTATCATTTTACTTACTTTTACACCATCAATTCTTCTTTAATTAAAAAGCATGAAAGAACCGAGAGCAATCAAAAAAACGACTTCATTAACACATTTAAACCATACAAGAAATGATGATTATTTCTGGATGAATCAACGAGATTCTAAAGAAGTTCTTTCATACATCAAGGAAGAGAATGCATATACTGAAAAGTATTTTGAAGAATTAAAGCCATTACAAGAAGAGTTATTAAAAGAGTTTGAAAATACAATCCCAGTTAATGATGAAAGTGCTCCGTTTATTTTAAATGGAAAAACATTTCAAATAAGAAATTCAGAAGGAAAAGACTATCCAACTATTTATCAAATCAAAGAAAATGAATCTGTTGTGTTTTTTGATGAAAACGAACGTGCTGAAGGAAAAGAATATTATGGTCTAGCAGATTGGTCTATTTCTACTGACAATTCAATCCTTGCGATTAGTGAGGATTATATTGGAAGAAGACAATACAAAATATACTTCAAAGATTTAACAACAAGTAGTTATTTATCGGATATAATTGAAGATACTGATGGTTCAATCATTTGGTCTAATGATAATAAAACGATTTATTACGTTAAAAAAGATACAGAAACATTAAGAGAGTTTCAAGTTTACAAACATGTATTAGGAACAGAAACCTCTCAAGATGAATTAATCTACGAAGAAAAAGACGAGCGTTTTTATGTTTTTATCTCAAAGTCATTAACAGAGAAATACATTGAAATCAATTGCGAAAGTTCTACTACATCTGAAACACTTCTAGTTGATGCTGATATCCCAACGAGTGAACCAATCGTCTTCTTAAAACGTCAAAACGGTCACCTTTATCATGTGGATCATCATGAAACTGGCTTTTTTATAACTTCAAATAACAAAGCTAAAAATAATCAAGTTTTATTTTCTAAAAACATTCCGTTGTCATTAGATAAATGTGCAGTAATTGTTGCTCATCAAGATTCTATTCTGATTGAAAATACAATTGCTTTTAAAAAGCATTTAGTAATTGAAGAACGCTCAAATGGATTACAAAAAATAAAACTTATTGAATTAGCTAATATGACAGAAAAATTCATTCATTTCGATGAAGAAACCTATTATTTAGGATTAGCTGTTAACGAAACCTTTGATACTGAAGAATTGTACTTCACATATAATTCATTGACAACACCTTCAACAGTTTATAAGTACAATTTAAACAACCATACAAGAGAGGTTTTTTTTCAAAAGAAAATATTAGCTCCAGGATTTTCTCCTTCTAACTATACCTCAGAAAGAATTTGGGTAACTGCAAATGACGGAACCCAAGTGGCGGTATCATTGGTTTATCAAAAAGGATTGCAACTATCAGAAGCTCCTCTCCTACTTTATGGGTATGGTTCTTATGGAATTACAATTCCTGATGTATTTAATCCTTACCGTTTAAGCCTACTAAACAGAGGTTTCGTTTATGCAATTGCACATATACGAGGTGAAAAATATTTAGGCGAACACTGGTATGAAAATGGTAAATTTTTACAAAAAAGAAATACGTTCACAGATTTTATAAACGCAGCAGAATACTTAGGAATGAAGGGATATTGCGATAAAAATAAAATCTACGCTCAAGGCGGAAGTGCAGGAGGTTTATTAATGGGAGCTGTAACCAATTTAGCCCCCTACCTGTGGAAAGGAATCATTGCCCAAGTACCTTTTGTGGATGTAGTTACAACCATGTTAGATGAAACAATCCCATTAACTGTAGGAGAATACGAAGAATGGGGGAATCCAAATGAAGAGGAATACTATTGGTATATGTTAAGCTATTCTCCTTATGACAATGTCAAAAAAATGAACTATCCTGCCATGTATATAACTACTGGTTATCACGATTCTCAAGTTCAATATTGGGAACCGTTGAAATGGGTTGCAAAAATACGTGATTTAAAAACAAATAAACAACCAATCTTATTTGACTGTAATGTATCAGCTGGACATGGAGGTGGTTCAGGAAGAACAACTGAAAGAATTGAAAAAGCAAAAGAATACTCTTTTATTATAGGAATGGAAACCCCTCAATAAAATGAGAGGTTTCCATATTAGAAGTCTATTCAAATGAGAAAAACAAATTCGAAATATTCGTTTTTAAAGTAGTTACTAATTCTGTTTTAGTGTTATTTCCTTGAACTGTTGTTAAATTCAAGTTATTCACATCTTTAATATCAAGGTTTTGAAATAATTGAGAATAATCTGCATTTAAATGAATGTAGGAAATTATCCCTTCATAAACCGGAAAAGTATTCTCTGGTAAATTTACAGTTACAAGATTAGAAGACGTTCCAAACTTATAATCGAAACTTGCGTATTTTCCACTTAAATCTATACTTGTATCCACTTCACCAACAGCATTCAAATAAACATAACCATCTGAATAATCACCCGAATTGTACCACATTGAAGTGTCCTTTAATTCATTTGTAGAAACTACATCAGGTGACAAGTTATTCAAATCATCTGTTAATCCTAATTTAAACCTTACAGCTTTATAATTACCTACTGAAATATCACCTATTAAATAACTTTCTTCTTCTAGCGTTTTTAAAAGGATATTTTTTGCTGGAACTACTTCATCGTTTAATTTAACTAACTCTATATTAGAAATATAAAACTGAGCTTTGGATAATCTTAAACCTCTTCCATTTGCATCAAAATAGGTTGTATTATACAATTCAACATCATTTGAGCCAACTGTATTATGCAAATGCATCCATACCTTTCCAGTGGGAACTATTATTGCTTCATCAAAAGGTTCATCCTTCTCTTTATCGCAGGAATAAACCATAACGATTAATAAAAGAATTAGAATAGTGTTTAATATTTTTTTCATGAATTTATATTTTAATATTATAAGACAAATTAATTTGATATTCATCTCTCATTTGAATCCCAAGTACTTTTTGATACAAGGGGATACCAAATTCAAAAGCAATTCTATTAACAGACCAAAAATGAAATGTACCTCCTAAAAAAGTGTGTAAAGATGTCTGTCCATAATTTGAAGTATTAGTTGACGGCTCATTGAAGCGATAAAGGGATTCATCTTTTCCCACTAGGGTATTAGAAACCTGAAAAACAGCTCTTAAACTCGAGGTGAATTTACTACCAAATTTATGAGCGTACCAAGAAGAAAGTTTATAATCTGTACTATTTTTATACCCTATAGAATTATAAGATAACGGAACAGATAAACCTGCTTGTAATGATAAAGTACCTTCTCCCTTTTCATGTAAATAAGTTAATTTAGGCATAAAGTCCCAGGTACCAGTTCCAATCTGCATTGCATAAGGATAGCGTTTGTTATTATACATCATATCTCCATCTGGACCTTTTTTGTCAATAGAACCTGTCGGTATGTTTACTTCAGAACTTAGAATTATTTGATTAGATTCTTTCATTAATAAACCATAAAGTAGACCTAATTGTATATCTCCAAAACCATTTGTATTCATTTGGTGTCCATCTGCTACAGAATGTGTATGCCCAACATGTCCCAGGCTAGGATCAACTGGTAACATATCCATTGACATAGCATTATCAAGGTAATTAAACATGACCATACCGGTAAACCGATCGTTTAAACCGTACATTCCCATCAACATGTGCATATCCATTGCCATTTGATTTGGAGCTCCTAAATAATTATTAAATATAAAATCATCACTTACCGAAGAAGTACCAGAAATATTACCGTTCATCTTCATCTTCATGTAACGATAAGAAAACATCCACTCCCCTTTTTTATGAATATGACTAATCATAGCACCAGAAGGAGTAGGATCCATGGAACAAAGACACCTAATTTCTGATTGAGATTTCAAAAAACCTGTAAACAGAATACTTATTAATAGTGTGTATGTTCTATACATTTGTAAAATTTTATTTTTGATTATTTTTAATCCTAATACTTTTAAGTTTTCTAAGTGATTTATACATATCGTAAAATAGCTTGATGATAAAAAGTAAGAGGATTATATCCATCCATATAATTAATTTCATTGTGTAATTTTTAGAGGAACTATTACCTTTCTGGTGGAGAAAATGCAGGATCTCCAATTAGATAATAATCCGTTAGTGTTTTTAGAAAAGCTTTTAAATCTGATTTTTGAGAAGAAGAAAAGTTAAACCCTCCCCTAACTAATTCATCTGTAGTATTTCTATCAATTATACCCGTACTATAAAAATCCAAAACGGCATCTAAAGTAAAAAATCTACCATCATGCATATAAGGATAAGTTTGAGCGACATTTCTTAAAGAAGGAACCTTAAACTTTCCTTTATCTTCTTCTAAAAGAGTTATTAAAGCTCTTCCTTGATCACTAAAAACAGAATCTAGACCATTATTTCGATAGCTAAAATCTGTTGTTAAAGGTTCTGTATGACATGTAATACATTTTTGTTGAAACAACTGATAACCATTTAATTCACTAGAAGTAAACTCAACCTCTCCTTTAAGGTAATTATCGTACTTTGAATTAGAAGAAACGAGCATAGCCATAAATTGAGCTAATGACTTTAACATCAAATCATCTGTAATGTAGTCTACTTCAAATGCTTCTTTAAATTTTTCTAGATAAAAAGGACTATTATTTAGTTTTACCATAACGTTAGAAACGGACTCCTTCATCTCCAACATGTTTGTAATTGGAGCTACAGAAAGTGTTTCGATATGATTAATACCTCCATCCCACATAAAATTTGGGTACCATGCTAGATTGGATAATGCAGGAGAATTTCTAGTACCAAAAGTGCCACCTACACCTTGACTCAGAGGAACATTATGATCGGCAAAAGCATGTTCTTGAGCATGACAAGTAGCGCAAGAGACAGTACTATCTAATGAAAGAATAGGGTCATAAAATAAAAACCTTCCTAATTCAAACTTTTGTTTTGAAAGCTCATTGTTTTCAAATTTATAATCTGGTTCAGGAAAATGAGATGGTTTTTCAAAGCCCCAAGTATCTACATATTCTTTAATTTTAACATCCTTTTTTTTACAAGAAAATAAAAGTATAGATATCGATATTGTATAGAAAAATATTTTCATATCGTAAAGTATAAAAAGGTGGAATGAATGTTCCACCTTTTATTGATTTATAAGATTACTCTACAGAATGTACCATGAAAGAAGAACCACTTGAATAAAAACTAGTAGCCATATCTTTAGCAGCTGAACCAGGCATGTGTATTTTATTCGTTACACTTACACTTGGAGAAGAATGCCAAAGTTTTGCAGGATTCACTTCTAAATGGATCGCAGCAGTTTTTGTAGAAACAATAGTCAAAGGAGTAGTCAATAAACTTAATGACTTTTCTGTTACGATATTATTTTCACCTGAAAAACCTCCTAAATGAAATACAAAAGTATTGTTAGCAGAATTTGGTGAAGTACCTTCTGCTTTAAGCATAATATATCCTGAGTTCCATGACCAAAACATATCGTTAGACACAGACAAAGCACCTGTTTGCGCTCCGTCTACATTTCTTGCACTATCTACTCCTAAAGTAAATTCTAAATCTGTATATAATCCAGCTGGAATATCAGAAAAATCTAGCTCTAAAGAAGCTGTATTAGATAAATCAACTAAAAAATAACTCTCAGGATGAACCCAATATGAACCATCTTCCTTTTTCAATTTAAAATTAGAAACATAATACTTAAAAGTTGTAAAAGTTAATGTGTCTTCAGTCATAGGATGAATCATTTCAGAATTTAAAACTAAGTCTAAAGCGTTAGACATTCCCCATTTGTGATTCAAGTTAATTTTCAAACTACCGGATGTAGCTGATTCAACGATGTCTGTTCCAGCTTCTTCTAATTCATCTTTTTTACAAGAAGTTACTGTTAATAGTGTTAAACTTAAAAAAGCAACGAATGTTAATTTTATATTTTTCATCTTTATTTTTTTTTGGCTAATGCCATATTTAATTTATTCCTTATTATGTTTATCTTACTTATGCATAGGTAAGAAAATGATGCATTCAACCTTAATTAGAACACATAAAAATTAACTTGTAACATAAAAAACGTTACAAGATAGAATTACAATAAAATAAATTAAACTTGTGGAGGATGAAAAAGGGAAGAATTGAACTCAAAAGAGTACAGGTTATTTTTAAACTGAATTTCTAAAGTACTGTTATAATCAAATAAAAAAATATTGGAAAGTGCTCTATAGTCTTGTATACAGAAATCTACCTCTTTGATTTTTTTTGGTGTAGGAATTTTTTTATTGTTTTGGTCTAGTTCAAATGCTTGAATTTCTTCTTGTTTTTTCAACTGTTTAGATAAATAACATTTACCATTACAATTCAGCATAGGTTGAGACTTATTTTCACAATACTTTTCAGTTATCTCATCCTGATTAATTTTCCAATTTACCAAAGTAACAAAACCTTGTAATGATTGTACAAGAGTAACAGAAGTAAATATGAAAAAGAGTAAAAGTCTCAATTTTCTTTTTTTTACAAAATTAGCACTTTTTATGAATCAAAAAACGCTTTGTGATGAAAATCAATATTTTTTTTAAACCATTCAAAGCCTAACACCATGAAAATCTAAAGTTAAAGCTTTATATTCTTCTGTATAATTATTTTTTGAATCTCGAATACTTAAAGTTTTCTGACTTATATCACCTAATGATAGATTAAATTTACAAACAACTCGACTTAGAAAACCTTCTTTTCCTTCAATTAAATATAATTCATGAAGATATAATTTAATACTTTGAGCATAAGAAATCCACTTGTCACTATTCGAAGAAGGTAAAATAACCCAAAAATCACCATTATCAGCAAGTAATTGGACTGTTTTATCAAATAATTGGATTAAAGGTAAAGATTGTTCGTGTCTTGATTTTGATTTTCTTTCCTCCTCATTTAAAAGTCCATTTTCAAAATATGGAGGATTTGAAAAAATTAAGTCGTATTTGATACTAGATTTGAAATTCAAAAAGTCTTTATTAATGGTTTCAAAAGTATTTTCAAATTTAGAATTCTCAAAATTCTCTTTAGCTATAGAAATATTATCCTTATCAATATCAATAGCATCAATGGCTAGGTATTTATTCTTTTGAGCGACCATCAAGCTTAACACTCCTGTCCCAGTCCCAATATCTAATCCTTTTTGTTTTTGCTTTGAATCTATTAATGCACCTAAAACCATTGCATCTGTTCCAACTTTCATGGAAGCGTCTTTTTGATTGATTTTAAATTCTTTGAAATAAAAGGTAGACATTACAAACTATTCCCCTAAATAAAGCTCAATCAATCCTTCAGGAGCAATCAGATGTAACTCTTTATTCTCTCTATCAACTTTAGTGATTATCTCTTTAATCATCGGTATTAAAACCTCTTTATCATCATTTTTCACCTGAATCAATGGATTTTTTGACAAATCAATAATGGATTCTAAAAGACCAACTTCTCCATATTTGTTATCAAAAACTTTAAACCCAACTACTTCATGATCGTAAAAATCAAGACCTGTTAATTCAGGTAAAAGCCTTAAAGGAAGATATATATTTTTTCTTTCAATGACTTTAACGTCTTTTTCATCGTTTATACCTTCAAACTTCACCGCTGCAAAAGGATGATTTTTAAGCTTGAAAGACTCAATAAAAAATGGTGTTAGTTGGTCATTAATGTCTACGAATACACAATCAATATCTTCATAGTCAGCAGGATTAGTAACGTCTAAAAACAACGAAACTTCACCTTTAAATCCGTGAAGTTTCGCTACATATCCTAAATGAAAGCAATCTGCTTTATTCATTTTATGTTATTTTTTTTACTCTGCTGAATTCTCTTCTTCAGTTGAAGTACTTTCTGATGCTGTTTCTTCAGCAGCAGGAGCTTCTTCAACTACCTCTGGAGTATTTTTAGCTTCAATAGCTTTTGCTTTAGCTTCTTTAATAGCTGTTTCCGCTTTTAAAATATCCGCTTTTAATTTATCCGCACTCTGACCTAAACCAGTTTTTTTCGCTTCGATTTTAGCAGCTTTTTCAGCTTCCCATTTTGCGTAACGAGTCTCAACTTCTTCCATTGTTAAAGCTCCTTTTTTAACACCATTAATTAAATGGTTCTTGTAAAGAATACCTTTGTAAGAAAGTAAAGCTCTAGCTGTTTCTGACATTTCAGCTCCTTTTTGAACCCAGTCCAAAGTACGCTCGAAGTTAATCTCAATTGTTGCAGGATTCGTGTTAGGGTTATAAGTCCCTAATTTTTCGATGAATTTACCATCTCTTTTTGATCTTGAATCTGCAGTTACTAAATGAAAAAAAGGCTTACCTTTCTTACCATGTCTTTGCAATCTAATACGTGTTGCCATTTTTGTTTTGTTTTATAAGTTAGAGTACGAAACTCTAGTTAATAAATGAATTAAGCCGCAAAGATAATGTTTTTAATTTTATATACACCCTATATTTATAGTTTTTATGATTTTAAATTTACAAAAAACATTATTTTTCTTAAAATAAATTAGCATTTAATAATTCATGTTAAATTTTAAGGTTTTTATTAATTGTTTTAATTAATTTTAATCTACAATAAAAACGAAACAAATAAAAAAACATACAAAATGAGTGATATAGAAAAAGTAAGTTGTCTTATTATTGGATCTGGTCCAGCTGGATACACTGCAGCTATCTATGCTGCTAGAGCAGACATGAAACCTATTATGTACCAAGGAATGCAACCTGGAGGACAATTAACAACTACAAACGAAGTTGAAAACTTCCCTGGTTATCCAGATGGAATTACAGGTCCTGCTATGATGTTGGAATTAGAAGCACAAGCAAAAAGGTTTGAAGCAGATATTCGTTTTGGTTTTATCGACAAAGTAGACTTCACTGGACCTATTCACAAATGTTGGACAGAGTCAGGAAAGGAAATACACGCCGATACAGTTATCATATCTACTGGTGCTTCAGCAAAGTATTTAGGCTTACCAAGTGAACAAAAATTCCTGGAAAGTGGTGGTGGTGTTTCTGCTTGTGCTGTTTGTGACGGATTCTTCTACAGAGGTCAAGAAACAGTAATTGTTGGGGCTGGAGATTCTGCATGTGAAGAAGCACATTACCTATCAAAACTTTGTACAAAAGTTACAATGCTTGTAAGAAAAGACGAATTTAGAGCTTCTAAAATAATGGCAGACAGAGTGCTAAACACTCCAAATATCAACGTATTATTCAATACAGAAACTGTTGAAGTACTAGGTAACGAAGTGGTTGAAGCTGTTAAGGTTAAAAATAACCAGACAGGAGAAGAATCAACAATACCTGCTACTGGTTTCTTTGTTGCAATTGGACACAAACCAAACACAGACATCTTTAAAGACTACATTGAACTTGATGAAACTGGTTACATTAAATATGAACAACCAGGCACTTCAAAAACAAACATTGAAGGCGTATTTGTAGCTGGTGATGCTGCAGATAAAACATACCGTCAAGCCATTACTGCAGCTGGTACTGGATGTATGGCAGCTTTAGATGCTGAGAGGTATTTATCTGCTAAAGGTCATTAGTTTTATTTATTTTTATTTTTAAAAGCTCGAACATCTAGTTTTTCGAGCTTTTTTTATTTAAAATGTTTTGATATTACCTTTATTTTAATCAAAAATTAAAACTTTCTGCCTAATTTTACAATTCAAATTAATTTTAATTAATATGCCAAAAATATCTCAAAAAGCAATTGATATGCCAGCTTCTCCTATAAGAAAGTTGGTTCCTTATGCTGAATCAGCAAGAAAACAAGGTAAAAACGTATATCATTTAAATATAGGTCAACCTGATATTGAAACACCACAAGAAGCATTAGAAGCTATAAAGAACTTTGATGATACTGTTCTTGAATATAGCCATTCAGCTGGTTTTGAATCATACCGAAATAACCTATCTAATTACTATTTAAAAACAGGAATTGATGTTAACCCAGAAGATATATTAATTACAACTGGTGGTTCTGAAGCTCTAATTTTTGGCTTCATGACGACCTGTAATGCTGGTGATGAAATAATAATACCTGAGCCATTTTACGCAAACTACAATGGTTTTGCCGTTGAAGCTGGAGTAACTGTCGTTCCAGTAACAGCTACAATTGAAACTGGTTTTGCCTTACCTCCTATCGAGGAAATTGAAAAGAAAATCACTTCAAAAACTAGAGGTATTGTGATTTGCAACCCTGGAAATCCAACTGGATATTTATACTCTAAACAAGAATTAGACAAATTAGCTAAGGTTGTTAAAAAACATAATATTTTTCTATTCGCTGATGAAGTATATAGAGAATTCTGCTATGATGGGGCGGTTCCTTTATCGGTAATGAATCTAGAAGGAGTCTCTGACAACGTTATAATGATCGATTCTGTTTCTAAACGATATTCAATGTGCGGAGCAAGGATAGGCGCTTTGGTTACCAAGAACAAAGAAGTTATGGCAGCAGCCTTAAAATTTGGGCAAGCTAGATTATCTCCTCCAACAATAGACCAGATCGCCGCAGAAGCCGCATTAAACACTCCTCAATCTTACTTTGACGATGTTACAGACGAATATGTTGAAAGAAGGAATATATTAGTAGAAGGCTTAAATAGCATACCTGGAGTATATTGCCCAAAACCAAAAGGCGCTTTTTATTGTGTTGCAAAATTCCCTATTGATGATGCCGAAAAATTCTGCCAATGGCTTTTAGAAGACTTCTCTTTTGAGGGGCAAACAGTAATGATGGCTCCAGCAAATGGTTTTTATTCAACTAAAGGTGCTGGAAAACAAGAAGCAAGGTTAGCCTATGTACTAAACCAAGACGCTTTAAGAAATTCGGTTGTTTGTCTAAAAGAAGCTTTAAAAGTTTATCCAGGGAGAACAATAGACTTTGATAAAACTGTAGATGTTGAAATTAATCAATGATTAATTTCATAACACAAATTATTAGGCTATTTCACAAGTTTAATTAAACCGTAAGATTTATTTTACGGTTTTTTTTTAGTTTAAATTATTTTTTTAATACTAAAAAAAAGGTCTAGTTATAAAAACTAGACCTTCAATATTAGCAAGATGTTCTATATTATTATTTAGAAGCTCTTTTTCTATCTGTTTCTTTCAAGTGAATTTTTCTAATACGTAAGTTTTCAGGTGTAACCTCTACGTATTCATCTCCTTGAATATACTCTAAACATTCCTCTAAACTAAATTTAATTGGTGGAACTAATTTAATTTTATCATCTGCTCCAGAAGAACGAACGTTAGATTGTTTTTTCTGCTTAGTAACATTTACCACCATATCACCAGCTCTTGAGTTTTCCCCAATCACTTGACCTTCATAAATATTTTCATTTGGAGCCACAAAGAACTTACCTCTTTCTTGTAAGTTATTTAAAGAGAAAGGTATAGAAGTCCCTAGCTCCATAGAAATTAAAGAACCATTCTGACGACCTGGTATAACTCCTTTGTATGGTTGATACTCTAAATAACGGTGAGTCATGATTGCTTCACCAGCTGTTTGAGTTAGTAAATAATTTCTTAAACCAATAATACCTCTTGAAGGAATATGAAATTGAATCGTCATACGAGAACCTTTTGGTTCCATATTTGTCATTTCTCCTTTTCTATTTGAAACAGCTTCAATTGCAGTACCACTAAATTCTTCAGGTAAATCAATAGTTAACTCCTCTATTGGTTCACATTTCTGTCCGTCAATTTCTTTAAGAATTACTTGAGGTTGACCTACCTGTAGCTCATACCCTTCTCTTCTCATTGTTTCAATCAATACAGATAAATGTAAAACACCACGACCAGCAACTAACCATTTATCAGCTTTGTCTGTAGAGTGAACCCTCATCGCAAGATTTTTCTCTAACTCTTTCGTCAAACGTTCTTGAATATGACGAGAAGTTACTTTTTTACCTTCTTTTCCAAAGAATGGAGAGTCATTGATTGAGAACAACATGTTCATTGTTGGTTCATCAATCGAAATAGACTGTAAAGGTTCAGGATTTTCAGCATCACAGATAACATCTCCAATTTCAAACCCTTCAATACCTGTAATTGCACAAATATCTCCAGCTTGAATTTTATCGACTTTTACCTTTTCGATTCCTTCAAAAACAAAAACCTCTTTAACTTTATGCTTCTCTTGAGAACCATCTCTTTTAGCTAAAACAATGTTTTGTCCTTCTTTTAATTCTCCTCTATGAAGACGGCCAACTGCAATTCTCCCAACAAAAGTGGAAAAATCCAAAGAAGTAATCAACATTTGAGTATTCCCTTCTTCAATTTTCCTTGGTGGGAAATAATCAAGAATAGTATCTAATAAAGGTGTGATAGAATCCGTTGGTTTCTTATAATCCAAAGACATCCAACCATTTTTTGCAGAACCATAAACCGTCTCAAAATCTAATTGTTCATCATTAGCGTCTAATTCGAACATTAAATCAAAAACTTTTTCATGAACTTCTTCAGGAGTACAGTTATCTTTATCCACCTTATTAATTACTAATAATGGCTTCAATCCTAAAGCTAATGCTTTACCAAGTACAAAACGAGTTTGTGGCATTGGTCCTTCAAAAGCATCTACCAACAAGCAAACACCATCAGCCATGTTTAAAACACGCTCTACTTCTCCTCCAAAATCGGCGTGACCAGGAGTATCGATAATATTAACCTTCGTTCCTTTATAAAGAACAGAAACATTTTTAGAAACGATAGTAATACCTCTTTCCTTTTCTAAATCGTTATTATCCATGAATAACTCACCTTTTGGTTTTTCATGTACTTTAGCGTCAGTCCCTGACTCAATCATTCTATCTACTAACGTTGTCTTACCATGATCGACGTGAGCGATTATTGCTATATTTCTAATTTCCATATTTAGAATTTTCTATCTTAAAAACTACTTTTTCTACCTTTACTAAATGGTTTTCCAAAACCACCTCTTCTCTCCCCACTTCTTCTATCAGAAGAACCTCCAGATCTATTACTAAAGCTTCCGCCTTCACTTTTACCGTAACTTCCGTCTCTACGACCTCCATTACCGCCACCTCTTCTTCCACCTCTATCACCACCAGTTTTTGGCTTAGTGATTTCAATGTTTACAGAAGTACCTTCGTATTCAGACCCGTTAACTTTGTTTAATATATTATCTGTTTCTCCTTTATCAGCTTCAAAGAAAGAAAACGCAGGCATAATATCTATTTTACCAATGCTTCCAGATTTTAAACCAGTATTGTCACAAATCAAACGCAACAACCCTCCAGGATTTAAACCATCTCTATTCCCAATACTAACAAAGAATCTAGTTTTCCCTGATTCAGGTCCGCGTTCTCCTCTATCTCTTTTAGGACGATCAAAATTATCTCTTCTTCCTCTATCGCTTCCAAAATCTCTATCTCTTCCATTATCACGATCTCTTCCAGAAGCATTTATATCCCCGGCATTATTGTAATAATCGATGAATCTGTTAAATTCAGTAGAAATAAATCTTTTTACAATGTCTTCTTTTGAAAGCTCTTCAAATTCTGCCATAATTTGAGGCATAAATTTTTCGATTTCTTTCTCTTTAACCTCTGTCTTAACAACGTCTTTGATCAATTTAGTCAATTGAATAGCACAAATATCTTCAGGCTTTGGAAGTTCTCCTTTCGTGAAAGACACTCTAATTTGCTTTTCAATAGCTTTAATTTTATAAGACTCTCTTGTATTAACTAAAACAATGGATTGACCTTTCTTACCAGCTCTAGCAGTTCTTCCACTTCTATGCGTATAGTTCTCAATATCATCCGGTAAATTATAGTTAAGAACATGAGTAATATTATCGATATCTAAACCTCTTGCTGCAACATCAGTCGCTACTAATATCTGAATATCTTTTCTTCTAAAGCGATCCATTACACGATCTCTTTGAACTTGAGATAAATCACCATGTAAAGGTTCTGCGCTATAACCTTCTTTACCTAGCTTGTCAGCAACAGCAGCCGTTTCCATCCTTGTTCTACAGAAAATCAAACCATAGATATCAGGATTAAAATCAATTACTCTTTTAATTGCTGGATAACGATCTCTTTCTTTTACAGAAAAATAGATGTGCTCAATGTTTTCATTACTTTGGTTCTTGTGTCCAATTGAAACTTCAAATGGAGAGTCCATGTAATTTTTAGCAATACGAGCAACCTCTTTAGGCATTGTAGCTGAAAACAACCAAACATTACGTTCTTTTGGAGTCGCTTCAAGGATATAATCTAAATCCTCTTTGAACCCCATGTTCAGCATCTCATCTGCTTCATCAAGTACTACATACTTTACCTCTTCTAAAGATAATGATTTACGTTTAATCAAATCCACTAAACGACCTGGTGTTGCTACAACGATTGAAACTCCTCTGTTAATTTGAGAAATCTGTCTTCTAATGTCAGCTCCACCATACACAGCAACTACGTTTACTTGTAGATACTTAGCATAATTTTCTAAATCTTTTGTGATTTGTAAACATAATTCTCTTGTCGGACAAACAACTAACCCTTGGGCAAGTTTTGTTTTTTCTTCGACTTTGTTTACTAATGGTAAACCGAACGCTGCGGTCTTACCTGTTCCTGTTTGGGCCAAACCAACCAAGTCACTATCTTGTTCCAATAAATTTGGGATAGCTTGTTGTTGGATCGGAGTAGGTGCTTCAAACCCCATTTCTGTTAACGACTTCAGCACCTCACTCTTCAACCCTAGCTCCTTAAATGTCATATTTAAATTTAAAATTGACTACAAAGGTAGATATAAAATGAGGATATAAAAAAAATATGTATTACTATTTTGTTAATTCTATTGATAATTAACCAAATACAAAATGTTCATATCTTTAAAAGACGTAATGTTCGGAGTCAACAGAAAATCATTTATGTGAATTATCTAGTAAATCTAAAACAGTTTTAACAGGGCTAAAAGTAGAAGAAGGAACCTCCATAAACAAACTGTTCCAATGCGCCATACTACCATTCCACAAACCAGGAAGTTCCATGAACTGAATATCTTGACCTTGAAATTTCTTCTTAACTATAAAGTATTTTGAATTGTCTTTAAATTCCGATAAATCAAACTTTCTACCTTCCATGTCTTTTGTTGAAACAACAATCATAACTGGATTAAAATGAGTACTTTGAACCATTAGGCGATATTGCTCTCCTTTCATTGTAATCTGAGCTTTTTCAACAATCTGCTTTGAAATAACTCCGTTATCGTTTACCCAAAAAGGCCCACCGCCTGGCTGACCTTCATTTCTTACCATTCCACAAATTCTTGCTGGACGATTTAAAATACTCTTCACACCCTCTATTGATAAACTTGAAACAGATTTAGGGTCAACAATCTGATACCTTTCGTTAAGCTTTTGAAAGTTTTCTATCGTAGGATTATTGTATACTTTTTTTGCTTCAGTATTATACTCAATTAAAACCCCTCCTAATACCTTCCAAGTATTGACCGCTTTTTCTGAATTATTAAATGGTTGAACGTTATCTATGTTCTTAATAAAAATAAAATCAGAATCAATTTTATTGAGGTTTCCTATTAATGCCCCATGCCCTGCTGGACGATCTAAGATGTTTCCATCTTGTTTAATAAACGGTTTTTTATCAGAATCAAAAGCTATTGCATTAGTAGACCTATCTTGATTTGAAAAAGTTACATCATAAAGCTGACCAGTTAAACTTTGAGCCTGTCTTATCCCTTCTGTTATTGCTTTTTCAAAAACAGATTGGATAGTAAAATGAAAAGATAATTTCTCTTCCTTCACCTTAACCCCTTGTAAAACTTGCTCTTGAAATGGTGTTAAAATAAAAGGTTCAATTTTATGAAATGGAATCAAGCCTTTCGGAAGAATCCCGTATCCCATACCGTGATCATTCAATAAATAAGAAACAATTTCTTCTAAATCTAAATCATAATCCTTAAGCTCTTTCCTTTTCAAAGGTGGTAATTGTTGAAAAAATGCAAACTCAGTAATATTATTCAAGAATCGCTCCACCTCTCCTCTATTCTTTTCATTTGGCTGCTCTAAAAAGTCATACAAAAATTGAAACATACGAGAACCTGAGCCAGATGCAGGTATAAAAAAACAAGAAGATATATTAGTTTTATCAAATAGTTTAACAAATTGTTGATGTTGAGACTTCGTGAATTGAATAACTCCACTACCTAACTTACAAGGAGCAGTTAAAAAAACTTCAGGATGAGCACCAAACACCTTATCTCTTTGATGATTTATATTTTCTTCAGACAATTCCATGTTATTCCCCTTCATATTATAAAGTTTTATTTATTTTGCACCGTGAATTACGTAAAAGAATATATTAAATACATCTTCAAGTCCAAAGGAAGACACGGAACACATTCTCCATTTATATTTAAACTTGTGAATGAATGCTTATCTGCAAATATTGATAAAAATTTTCTTAATCAAAGAAAAAAACTATTTAAAAAACTAAAATCTGAAGAAAAAACAATAAATATCGAAGACTTTGGGGTAGGGTCGAAAATATTAACAAATCATAGAAAAATAAAAGACATATTTAAAATAGGATCATCTAAAGGAAAATATGGGTTATTAATATATAAACTAAACCAATACTACAAATTCAATCATATTCTTGAGCTTGGAACATCTTTAGGGGTCGGTACTTTTCATTTATCCAAATCAAATAAAAAATGTATAATAACCACCGTAGAAGGTTGTACTGAAACCTTTAAAATAGCCAAAGAAAACCTAAATGAATTTGACTGTAAAAATGTTAATTTAATAAATGAAACTTTTAATAAATTTATCAAAACATATAATCATCCAGTTTACGATTTAATATTCATAGATGGTCACCACGACGGAAAAGCTTTAATAGAGTATATTAAACTTCTAAAACCTTACTGCCATAACGACACGTTTTTAATTTTAGACGACATTAGATGGAGTGAGTCAATGCTCGAAGGCTGGGAAAACATTAAAAAATCTGATGAATATAATGTTTCAATTGACTTTTTTAGAATGGGTATAATTTTAAAAAGAAAGCAACAAGAAAAGGAACACTTTACATTAAAACTAAAAAATCAATAAAAATCTTTTCTAAAACCGATTGTAAAGGCAAATAATAAAGGTGAATAAAATGATTGAGATATTTGCTGTATAGCATCATTACTAGCCATAGGTATTATAATATAGTCACCTGAAGCTTCCATAAAGAAAGTACCAACTGCGGGAACAGTATATTTAGCTCCTCCTGAAAAACCTAGAGCTAAAGCTAAAATAGTGCCGTTATCTTTTTCACTTGCTGGCAACCTATATTGAGTCTCATCATAATCGCTAAACCTTCTTTTACCTCTATTAATAATACCCATAAGATTTGAACCACCATAAAGAGCGAAACCATTATCGTAACCATCGAAAAGATAATACCTTACACCACCTTCAATAGTAGTATAATTGTAGCTATTTTCAAGAACATCTACAAATCCTAGGTTAAAATTATTAGGATCTAATGGTTCTAAATTGACTGAAAATCCCGAAGAAGGAGTTGCTTTACTTTTTGCATAAAAAGATGCTTTAAGATACAAAGAAGTTTCATAATCCCTTGGTAGCTCTACACCTATATTAAAACCTACAAATGTTTTATCAACTCCAAATCCTCTTAGAGTATTCAAACCAGCACTTACACCATATTGAGCAAATGAAGACAAACTCAAAAAAGTAAAAAATAATAGTGTTAATTTTATCATTTTAATTATTTTTTAATAAAAGTAGTAATCTTGAAAAACAGAAAAAAATTCATTTTCATTTTAAAAATAAATATAACTATTTTTAACAACATTTAATTAATAATCTATTGATTATGGCAATTTATCAATTTAACGGGTTTAAACCAGTAATAAAAGAAAGTAGTTTTATTCATCCTCTAGCAACTGTAACAGGAAATGTTATCATTGGTGAAAATGTTTATATCGGTCCAAATGCAGCAATTAGAGGAGATTGGGGACAAATAATTATAGAGGACGGATGTAATGTTCAAGAAAACTGTACTGTCCACATGTTTCCTGGTACAACCACAATATTAAAGAAAGGGGCTCATATCGGTCATGGTGCAATTATTCATGGAGGAATAATAGGTGAAAATTCACTTATTGGAATGAATGCAGTTGTGATGGATGATGTTGAAATAGGTAATGAAAGTATTATAGGGGCACTAACTTTTGTTGCCGCTAAAACAATTATACCAAAAAGAAGCTTAGTAGTTGGTAATCCTGGAAAAATTATAAAAGAAGTGTCTGATGAGATGATAAATTGGAAAACAAAAGGAACCGAACTTTATCAAAAATTACCTAAAGAATGTAAAGATACCTTAATCGAATGTGAGCCATTAAGAGAAATCGAAAAAGACAGACCTAAACAAGAAGAATTATTTAAGACATGGGATAAAATAAAATCACGATAGTCAAATTATTTTGATCGTTTGAAAATTAAATTATAATACCTAATAAAAAAATCTGTAACATCTTGATTCATATTAAAATAGATTATTACCAAAGCTATAACACCAGAATATATAACAGATTTTATTAATATTGAAAAAATTGCATCTAACTCAAAAACAGGAATAAAGTAATTCAAAAATAAAAGCGTACCAAAAGAAAAAAGAACAAATACTTGATTCTTTTTTATAGGTTTAAGTTTAAATACAAAACCTATATAGAGAGCTCTAGCAACATTATAAGTTAAAATAGCAATACCTGTAGATATAGCAGCACCTACTACTCCATAAATAGGAATAAGAAAATAATTTAAACCGAAAACCAATAAAAGAAGCAAACCAGTAAAAAACATATCGAATTTGTATTTTTTCGATGTTATTAAAATCCATCCATTCAAACCTAAATACATATCCACAATTCTCCCCATCATTAAAAAGAAAAAAACCCATATACCTTCAATAAAATCATTAGGCAAAAAAGAAAAAAGTTCATCTATGTTTATCCAAACAATAGAAAACATAAAAAGTGCTACGATTAATGAAACTGAACTTGTCTTCTTATACAAAGAATCCATACTATCCATATCTTTCTTTTTCCAATATATTGGTACTAGCGGGTATGAAATCCTCATCAATGATTTAAAAGGAATCTGCAAGGCATTTGTCATGTAAACAACAGTCGTATAAATACCTGTAGCTTTTAACCCTAAAAAGTAAGCTATCATCATCGCATCCATTGTCATAACAATCAGTGTACCAATAGTATTAGTATAGCTAAATAAACTATAACTTAACATAACTTTCCTAAGTTTAGATGGTATTCTCAAATTGCTTTTTTTAAAACTTAACTCATTCTTATAAACCAAGTAAAAGAGCAAAATACTTGTAGGAATGAAGTATACAAAAACATGATAAACAAAAAAGGACTCAAAGTTTATGACTTTAAAATACAATAATGAAAGTAAAATTGTAACGGATACTCTCAGAACAAAATCATTTAAGAAAACAGCTAAAACATTATTAAAAATTGATCTTAAATAAGTTTCAAAAACAACAAAAAGGACGTTAGCGATACCAATAGGAATTATCCAATAATAATAATCAACAAATAAACTTGATTTTACTGAATAAAACTCTACTACTTTATTTTGCAAGAGCACAGAAAGCAAAGTCACTGCAATCACTCCAAAAACAACAAAACCTAAAGCATATTGAAAGAAAATTTTCTTTTGATTTGCTCTATCATCAAAGAAAGGTGCAAACTTCGCTATTGCATTAATCGTCCCTAAATTGGATAAATGAGAGAATAGAATACCAACACTTAAAATAAGGTTTACCAAACCTATTTGTTCCGTAGATAATATCAATACAAAAAGAACTCCTTTATTTAAATATCCTAAAACAAGTCCTAAATAGGAAATAATAACTGTTCTTATTGTATCTTTTTGAATAAAACCCACTTTTAAATATTTATTAAAAATAAAGGTAACACTTAATTTATAAAAAAAATAAATATTATATACCATAAAACATACATTAATCACATTCTTAGTATATTTGGATTATAATTTAATATAATAACATGATAACAGCTTCAAAACCTTTTTCTCCTCCTGTAGAATTATATCAAAATGCTGTAAGTCAGATTTTTAAAAATAATTGGTTTACAAATCATGGACCTTTTGTTACAGAACTAGAAAAAGATTTAGCAAAATTCTTCAATGTTCCATATTTGGTTTTAGTAACAAACGGTACAATCGCTCTTCAACTAGCTATTAAAGCTTTAGAATTAAAAGGAGAAATAATTACTACACCTTATTCATACATTGCAACAACTTCTTCAATTGTTTGGGAAGATTGTACACCAAGATTTGCCGACATAGAACCTAAGACTTTAAATATTGACCCTTTAAAAATAATAGATAAAATTACTGATAAAACTAAAGGAATATTAGCTACAAATGTTTATGGCTATCCTTGTAATTTTGATGAAATTAATAAGATTGCAAAAGATAAAAAACTTAAAGTAATTTATGATAATGCACATGGATTTTCAACTAAAAAGAATGGAATAGACATTATGAATTATGGTGATATTTCAACTATAAGTTTTCATGCTACCAAATTATTTCACTCAGTTGAAGGTGGTGCAATAGCTTGTAAGTCAAAAGATATATATGAAAAGCTTATGCTTTTACGAAATTTTGGTCATACCTCTCCATCTACTTTCGGTGGTTTAGGAATAAACGCTAAAATGAATGAGTTATGTGCAGCCATGGGGAAGACAAACCTACTTTTTATTGACGAAATTCTTGAGAAAAGGAAAATACAATGGGATTTTTACAATAAATTAATACAAGATACGAATATTAAAACGCTTAATTATGAATCAAATAAGGTTCAATTTAATAAAGCTTATTTCCCTATATTTTTAAAAAATGAAGAAGTATTAAAAAAAACATTAATACATTTAGAGAAAAGAAAAATAAGTCTGAGAAGATACTTTTATCCGTCATTAAACCTTTTAGAATACGTCAATTCTTTTGATAAATGTATTATTGCTGAAGATGTATCAAAAAGAGTTCTTTGTCTTCCGTTATATCACGACTTGAAAACAGAAGACCAAATATATGTTATAAACACTATAAAAGAAATATGCTAATAATTGGTGCTGGAGGATTTGCCCTAGAATGCTTAGAAATATTATATCAAAATGACTATCAAGAAAAAATAATATTCTTTGATAATATCAATAAAGAAATCAACCCATATATTATTGAAAAATTTGAAGTAATCAGAGACTTCAAACAATTAGATAAAATTAAAACAAGTTTTATTCTTGGGATAGGAAACCCTGTAGCTAGAAAATTTCTATATGAGAAACTAACTATTGAATATAACCTTAAATCCTCTCAACTTATATCTTCTAAATCCATAATAGGGAAAGTTGAAAACTTTATAGGTCAAAATGTTAACATTATGACAGGTACTGTTATCACGTCACAATGTATAATAGGAAATTCAGTACTAATCAACTTAAATTGTACTATTGGTCACGGAACAGAAATTGGAAATTTTGTTGAAATCTGTCCAGGTGTTAACATCTCTGGTAACTGCACAATAGAAGAAGGAGTATTTGTCGGTACTGGTGCTGTTTTACTACCAGGAATCAACATTGGAAAAGGTGCAGTGATAGCTGCAGGTGCTGTTGTGACAAAGGATGTTCAAGCAAATACTATGGTTGCTGGAAACCCTGCTATATTGAAAAAAGAATTAGAAAATAAATGGTAACAGTTCATGTTTTTTTTGATAAAGGAGGTTTTTTTAGTGAAAAAGCAATACGCTTTATTGAAAACATACAACCTAAAACTCATTATTATTATTTTCAATCAAGTTTAGACCAACCTAATAGTGAAATAAAAATAATAAATGACAAAAGTGTTCTGTTAGATTTAGTTATTAGTAACAAAATTAACAAAGTTGTTTTTCATAGCCTTCATTATTTTCAATTTCCTCTAATTAAGGAATTAAAGAAAAACAATACGAAGATAAAGATTGCCTGGGTGTTTTGGAGTTTTGAATACTATCAACTACCTTTCAATTTAAAAGATCTATACGCAACAAATAATCGAAAATATTTTTTTAGAAAATTCATATCCGTTTTATATGAAAACTTGAATTATATCAAAAATAGAATAACAAATTTTCCCATTCATTTATTTAAACGAAAATATTATAACAGCTTTAAATTAGTTGATGAATTCTACAGCTTCGTTGAAGATGATTACAAAAAGATATTTAAAGATAATCGTATCCGATATTCTTATTTACCATATTTGAATATTAAAGACTTAGAAATAGGTTCTGAAAATATTGTTGAAAAAAGCAAAATAATGGTTGGCCATAGTGGATCCCCTCTATTAAACCATATTGAAGTTTGTAATTTAATACAACTATATGGTATTACTACAGAATGCCTTTTCTCTTTAAGCTATGGAAATAAGAAGTATATCCATGATTTGAAAGAAAAATTAAGTAATAATTATGATTTTCACTACACAATTTTAGACAAAAGACTTCCATTAAACGAATACTATAAAACTTTAAGCAGTGTTTCCATCTTTTTTCTAAATGCTTATTGTCAACAAGGACTGGGAAATGTAGTTTATTTCTTAAATAATGGAACCGCTATCTATTTATCGGAAAAATCAACTACTTTTCATTTTCTAAAAAAGAAAGGCTTTATTATTTTCTCTATTGAAGGTTTAAAATCTAAAAAAGATATTAGATCTTTAAACTACACAGAAGTTAAATTAAATAAAAGCCTACTAAATGAGATGTTAAACGTGGATTTTGTTAAATCAAAATGGAAATCACTAATCTCCTAGATATTAAAAATATGTCATTTTGACATTTTAAAACACTTAAAAATGTCAATAAGACATGTTTAACCAGCTATTATCGTTTGGTTTAAAATTTGACATCGTCTTAACAACTAAAACAATAAATTATGGACTTTACGAAATTCACTATTAAATCACAAGAAGTACTTCAAAAAGCTCAGAATATAACAGAACAAAAACAACAACAAGTAATTGAACCTGGACATATTCTTCAAGCGATATTTGAAGTTGATCAAGATGTTACTCCATTTCTGCTTAACAAATTAAATGTAAATGTGGATAATCTACAAAAAGCTTTGGAAGCAATTATTAGTAGTTACCCAAAAGTAAATGGCGGACAACAATACCTAAGTACAAATTCTCGTAAACTACTACAATCAGCATTAAAAGAGGCTGAAAAGTTAAACGATGAATTTGTTTCAATAGAAATAATACTTTACAGCTTAATTGAGTCAAATGATACTATAGGTGAACTATTAAAAGACAATAAAGTAAACAAAAAAAATTTAAAAGAAGCGATTATGGATTTAAGAAATGGACAAAATGTGACATCAAATAATGCCGAAAGCTCTTACAAATCACTAGAAAAGTATGCTAAAAACTTAAATAAATTAGCACAATCCGGAAAGTTAGATCCTGTCATCGGAAGAGATGATGAGATTAGAAGAGTTTTACAGATTTTAACAAGAAGAACTAAAAACAACCCTATTTTAATAGGTGAGCCAGGTGTTGGAAAAACAGCAATAGCTGAGGGAATAGCTCATAGAATTGTAAACGGAGATGTTCCTGAAAACCTTAAATCAAAAATTGTGTTCTCTTTAGATATGGGAGCTCTTGTTGCAGGAGCTAAATACAAAGGGGAATTTGAAGAGCGACTAAAAGCAGTTGTTAAAGAGGTTATCTCAGCTGAAGGAGAAATAATATTATTCATCGATGAGATACATACATTAGTTGGTGCTGGAGGTGGCGATGGCGCAATGGATGCAGCAAATATTTTAAAACCTGCATTAGCAAGAGGAGAACTAAGAGCTGTTGGTGCAACGACATTAAACGAATACCAAAAATATTTTGAAAAAGACAAAGCACTTGTAAGAAGGTTTCAAACTGTAATTGTAGATGAACCAACAACTGAAGACGCAATATCTATTCTTAGAGGTATAAAAGATAAGTATGAAAACCACCATAAGGTTTTAATAAAAGATGAAGCGATTATTTCAGCTGTTGAACTCTCACAACGATACATTACCGATAGACAATTACCTGATAAAGCGATTGATTTAATTGATGAAGCAGCTTCAAAAGTAAGAATGGAAATAAACTCTAAACCAGAAGAACTTGATGAGTTAGAGAGAAAAATCATGCAACTCGAAATTGAAAGAGAAGCTATTAAAAGAGAAAATGATTCTAAAAAATTAAATAATATTGAGAAAGAACTCGCATCATTATCAGAACAAAGAGATGCTTTTAAAGCAAAATGGCAATCCGAAAAAAATATAATCGAAGCGGTACAAAACACAAAAGAAGAAATTGAAAATTTAAAGCTACAAGCTGATCAAGCCGAACGGTCTGGTGATTATGGTTTGGTTGCCGAAATTAGATATGGTAAAATTAAAAAAGCGGAAGAAGATTTAGTGGTAAATAAAAAGAACCTTATTGACCTACAATCAAAATCAAAAATGATAAAAGAAGAAGTTGATTCTGAAGGTATTGCTGAAGTTGTTTCCAAATGGACAGGTATTCCAGTTAGTAAAATGATTGAAAGCGAAGTGGAAAAGCTATTAAAATTAGAAGATGAATTAAGTAAAAGAGTTGTTGGGCAAACAGAAGCTATTGAAGCCATCTCTGATTCTGTAAGAAGATCAAGAGCAGGACTTCAAGACCCAAGAAAACCAATTGGTTCCTTTATATTCCTAGGTACAACTGGAGTTGGAAAAACTGAACTTGCTAAAGCTTTAGCAGACTATCTTTTCAATGATGAAAACGCAATGACTAGAATAGATATGAGTGAATACCAAGAGAAACACTCTGTAAGTAGATTGGTTGGAGCTCCTCCAGGGTATGTTGGTTATGACGAAGGAGGACAATTAACTGAAGCTGTCAGAAGGCGCCCATACTCTATTATACTTTTAGATGAAATAGAGAAAGCTCATCCGGATGTATTTAATGTTTTATTACAAGTTTTGGATGACGGAAGATTAACGGATAACAAAGGTAGGCTTGTTAATTTTAAAAATACAATCATTATAATGACTTCTAATCTTGGTTCAGATATAATTCATGAAAAATTTGACAATATAAAACCAAGTGAGATTCCTTCTGCAACAGAAAAAGCAAAACTTGAATTATTAGAAAGATTAAAACAAACAATTAGACCTGAATTCTTAAATAGAATAGATGAAACAATCATGTTTTCTCCGTTAACAATGGAAAATGTAAAAAGTATTGTTAAGATTCAATTAAACAACTTGAAAAATGTTTTAAAAGAAAAGGAAATAAATCTTGTTGTAACCGATGATGCTTTTAATCATATTGCAGAAGTTGGATACGACCCTTATTTTGGTGCAAGACCTGTTAAAAGAGTGATACAAAGAGAAGTTTTGAATGAATTATCAAAAGCATTGCTAGCCAAAAAAGTAGACACAAGCCAAAATGTCGTTATGGATATTTTTGATACAAAAATTGTTTTCAGAAAACCAATTACTGAAATTGAAGAAATATAAACAGAAATAACTTAGATTAACACACCAATCTCTTATAACGAAATATAAAAGTAGGTTTTCATTACGAGAACCTATTTTTTTGTTTCCTGAATGTTTTTTTGGATGTAAAAGAATGATTTTTCAATACTAACACCTTGTCCGTTAGGTCGTGGACCAAGGGCAGGACTTGCTACAATATAACCATACTGATCAATTAAGACATAACTCGGTGAAGAATATATTTGAAAATCTTTGTAAATTGTGTTGTCTTTATCAACCTTATACAAATCCCATGTTATATCTTTCATTATTTCTTTAGATTGAGATGAAATGGAATCTTTTTGAAGGTACACAGATATAAACTGAATGTCTTGTCCGTATTTTTTATGGAGTGAATTTAACAATTGAATTTCTGTCAAACTAGTAATATTTTCTGGATCAAAAAAATGCATGTAGATATACTTTTTTGAGTATGAAAAAAGAGTTTTAACTTCTCCTTCTTTTGTAAGTAAAAAGTCTGGAGATTTACCACCAGGAACTAGTTCCAACAACCTATCCTTAAGATTTTTAGAAATTATTTTTGTGTTTTCGAACATAGCGTAATTACTAACACTATCTAATATTGTTACAATATTGGTTTGAGGAAAGTCTCCGTTATAGTAAACGTCAGTTAACATTTTAACCATCATCATTTCTCTTATCCTTAGGTTTATAAGAGTGTACTCCCCTCCTAACGCTCTCATTACTTGAGTTGGACTACTGTTTAAAACCCCTAAATAAACCCTATTGTTCACCTCTAAACTCAATCTTGAAACAAAATTTTTATAATAATTTTTGATATATTCCATATAAGCATCGTTCTCATAAGATACTGGAGAATACTTTATATGAAAATCATGCTTTTCAAATCTATTTCTTGCACCAACTTGTTGAATATCATCCAATGACGCAACGGAAAATTTCACAAAAGTTTTAAAAAAAACACTTGTATCGTTTTTATAAGCTTTTTCAATATTTGTTTTGAAAGTTTCAAGTTCTTTAGAAAACTGAATACCATCTATATTTTTAGTGTAAAAATAAGCTCCTAAAAAATCATCAATCCATCTTTCGAAACCTAATATTTTATAATTAACGTCAGTTGAATCCAAACTAAAAAATGCTAATTCTACAGTTCCTCCAGAAGGTCTATAAGAATCGTATGGGTCTTCAGCAGGTAAAAAAACATCGTAAACTCCATTTGGTTCTATGTATAAAAATGCTTTATTCTTTTTGGAACGAATCACTACTTTCTGAGTAATATCGTTGTAAAAATATAATTGAAATGTACTATCCTCTTTTACTTGTGAAGAAGCTATTAATTCTTCTTTCATACTAAAATAATCTTGAATTTTGTACACCTCAATATTTTCACCAACATACCCTGGTGCAATTCCAGTTATCTTAACTATTTTATCATTTTCAGAAAAGGATAAGAATGAAACAAAAGTGAATAAAATAAAAAGTATAGATTTCATAGTGTTTGTTTTAAAAAATAATAACATAAAATGTACCAACTTTTAAACGAGAAGATTAGAGTTTGTTACAAAAGAGTCAATATTTCCTTTATTTTTAAAAATCTCTCTAACAATTGATGAATTTATAGCTCCATATTTCTGAGCAGTTAATAAAAATATGGTTTGAATGTTTGATAGCTCTGTATTCATATGAGCAATGGATTTTTCATATTCAAAATCTTTATTATCCCTTAATCCTCTTACAATAAACTTAGCATTGATGTCTTTACAAAAATCAACTGTTAACTTTTGATAAGTCAATACTTTAATTTTTTTATTTTCAAACAAAGATTGAATATGCATCACTCTCTTATCTATATTAAAGTAATATTTTTTTGAAGAGTTAATACCAATTGCAATAACCACTTCATCAAACAACTCAAGTGCCTTATTTACAACATCTTCATGACCTTTAGTGAAAGGATCAAATGAACCAGGGAAAACAGCTATTTTTTTCATTTAATACAATAAATTTATTGAAAGAAACTAAAAAGAACATTACCATAAGGCCTCACCTTATCAAATCGTGACAAAGAAGAAAGGTCAACGTATTTACTATGTTCAAGAATTAATATACCATCTTCATTTAATAAATTCCTACTAAAAACTTTTTCAACTAACTTATCGTATGCTTTGAAATCATAAGGAGGATCGGCAAAAATTAAGTCAAATGTCTTTTCTGTTTTGTTAAGGTACTGAATGATATCCATTTTTATAACATCAATATCATCCTCAATTCCGAATGATTTTGAAGTATCACGAATAAACTTTACGCAATTATAATCCCTATCCACAGAAACAACTTTCTTTGTATCTCTTGATATAAACTCAAATGATATATTACCTGTACCAGCGCATAAATCCAAAACTTCTAATTCATCCAAATAAAGTTGATTCTCAAGGAAGTTAAAAAGACCTTCTTTAGCAAAATCTGTTGTAGGTCTTGAAGGAAATTTTTTTGGAATAGAAAACCTTCTTGATTTTAGTTTACCTCTTATTATACGCAAAGTGACTGAAAATTTAAAAGTAAATGTGAATTAATTTTTTGCTTTAATGGTTTTAGATCTTTCAACTTATCAATTGCTTTTTTTAACAATAGTATCTTAAGATCATCTCCACCAACTCCAGCACAGAGAAATAAAACTCCTTTTTGATTTAATAACTCTTTTTGTTGAAGTGTGTACATTAAATGATAGACTACATCTTCTTCATTTTGATAGTCAAAATAAGAATAGAAAAGTAGTTCATTTTTATTAGATATAGTTATATTAAAATTATCCTCATGAAGAACTATTGCAACTTGTAAATTAAAAGATCCAGCTGAAAGTAATCCATGTAATAAATGGCTTCCTTCATGTTGCATAACAATTCTTGGAAATCTAATTACAAAAAATGACTTTACCCACAAAGGAATAGAAAAAATATTCACTATTGAAAGTTCGGGTATCCTATTATGATCAATGCTATCATGAGGTATTTTATCCTTAAACGCTAAACTAATAACATCTTCTTCATTGACTTCACTATAAACATTATTAGGTAACAAAGATGAAAAAGAGGAGCACCAAGAAAGTGAATAATCATCAAACTCCTCATTTCTATACCCCTTGTCTTTAACGATATCGTCTAACTGTTCTTTATACCTTACATCCGTTTTATCTTTAAAGAAAAAAACATCTACAGATTGCACCTCTGTATCTAGTAACCGTGCGAATCGAACTGCGTTTTCTGAAATCTCAATTGCTAATTGACTCTTCATTAATTTTTATTTTCAATAGTACAAAACTAAGATTATTATTCTTAGAGGACAATTTCTTGAAGGTATAAATAAAAAAGAGCTTGTTTATAAAATTATAAACAAGCTCTTTAAAAAAATATAAAAATATATTATCTAGTAAATAACATTTCTCTAAACTTTGGTAACGGCCAGATTTCATCATCTACCATAATTTCTAATTTATCTGCATGGTATCTGATTTCATCAAATAAAACCTTCACTTCATCACAATAAGCGAAAGACTTCTCTTCCATTGATTCAATTTTATTTGCTCTCTTTCTAGCAACTAACATTTTATCACTTGCCTCTTTCATCTTATTAAAATGAGATGATATTGTTGTTAGTAACGCCAACTGAGCTTCAGAAGACAACTTACCTTCTTTCTCACCAAGTACGGAAATCATTCCTTGAATATTTCCAATTAATTTATTTTGATAATCTACTACAGCTGGAATAATATGACTTTGAACTAAATCTCCCATTACTCTAGCTTCTATTTGAATTTTGTGAACATAACTTTCAAATTCAATCTCTTGTCTAGCTTCAAGTTCTCTTGGAGTTAATACATTCATTTTATCAAATAAATCTACTACTCGTTTATCTCCCCAAACTTTCAGAGCTCTAGGCGTATCCTTTAAATTAGATAAACCTCTACCTTCTGCTTCTTTAACCCATTCTTCACCATAACCATTTCCTTCAAATCTAATTTTCTTAGACTCTTTGATCATTTTCTGTAGTTCTTTTAATATTGCTTCGTCTTTGCTTTCTCCTTTTGAAATTCTTGAATCCACATCTTTTTTGAAGATTTGAAGTTGGTTAGATACAATTGTATTAATCACAATCATTGCAGAAGCACAATTAGCAGATGAGCCTACAGCTCTAAACTCAAACTTATTTCCTGTAAAAGCAAAAGGAGAAGTTCTATTTCTATCTGTATTATCCAACATTATTTGTGGAATTTTACCGATATTTAACTTAAGTTCGGTCTTGTCTTCCGGAGTCATTTTTCCAGCTTTAACATTCTTTTCAATTTCATCTAATAAAGATGACAGTTGAGAACCAATAAAAGTTGAAATTATTGCTGGTGGAGCTTCATTAGCACCTAAACGGTGATCATTTCCTGCACCTGCTATACAAGCTCTTAATAAATCAGCATGATCGTGAATCGCTTTTATAGTGTTTACAAAGAAAGTTAAAAACTGTAAGTTTGATTTAGGATTTTTACCTGGTGCTAGCAAGTTAACACCGGTACTTGTACTTAGTGACCAGTTATTGTGTTTACCCGAACCATTAACCCCTGCAAAAGGCTTCTCATGAAGAAGAACTCTGAAATTATGTTTTCTAGCTACTTTTTCTAATAAATCCATTAACAATAAGTTATGATCATTAGCTAAATTACATTCTTCAAAAATCGGAGCACACTCAAACTGATTCGGAGCAACTTCATTATGTCTTGTAGTGACTGGTATCCCTAAACGAATAGATTCTGTCTCAAAATCACGCATAAAAGCAGTAATTCTTGAAGGGATTGATCCAAAGTAGTGATCATCCAATTGCTGACCTTTTGCAGGTGCATGACCAAATAAAGCTCTACCAGTCATCATAATATCCGGCCTTGCATTAAACAATGCTGAATCTACTAAAAAGTACTCTTGCTCCCATCCTAAAGTTGCATTAACTTTATCTACATTTTTATCAAAATATTGACATACAGAAGTTGCAGACTCATCAATAGAGTGTAAAGCTTTTAATAGAGGCATTTTATAATCTAAAGCCTCACCAGTATAAGAAATAAAGATTGTTGGGATACACAATGTTTTGTCGATAACAAATGCTGGAGAAGAAGGATCCCATGCTGTGTACCCTCTAGCCTCAAACGTATTTCTTATTCCACCATTAGGAAATGAAGAAGCGTCAGGCTCTTGTTGTACTAATAAATCACCATCAAACCTTTCGATAGCTCTTCCTGGACCTACTGGTTTAAAAAATGCATCGTGTTTTTCAGCTGTCGCTCCTGTTAAAGGTTGAAACCAGTGAGTATAATGTGTTGCACCTTTTGTCATAGCCCAATCTTTCATAGAAGAAGCTACTTGATCTGCCATTTTACGATCTAATCTAGTACCATTTGTAACAGAATCCATCATTGACTTATAAGCTTCACTAGGAAGATACTCTCGCATAACCTCTGCATGAAATACATTTTCTCCAAAAATCTCAGAGATTTTACCATTAAACTCTACATTTACAGGTGTTCTTTTAAGAACATCGTGATAAGCTTGCATTCTTTTTGTTGCCATGATTTTTTATTTAGTTATGGTAAAACTAACATTAATTCACACAACTTTAACAATAAAAAGTATTTTTTTTTCACTACCCCCCCCTTTAACACAGGGGTAATATTCAAAATAAATGATTTTAACACCTCCTAAACATCAAAACTCAGCCCATCGGTAGCTAAAAATACATTTTCAGGAATAATTGACTCAATATATTCAACTTTACCAAATAAATGAGATATATGTGTTAGATATGCTTTTTCAGGATTAACTTTATTTATAAAATCAATAGCTTCTCTTAAATTAAAATGTGAAATATGTTCTTTCTCATGAAGAGCATTTATAATTACCACTTTAGAACCTTTAACTTTATCAATTTCTTTATCGCTAATTGTTTTCGCATCAGTAATATATGTAAAGTCCCCTACTCTAAAACCAAAAACAGGCATTTTATAATGGTAAACTTGGATAGGAGTAAATTTCACATTATGTGAAACATAAAAATCATTATTATCAATAAGGTTAATATCTATCTTAGGAATGCCTGGATATTGATATTCAGAAAAAACGTAATGAAATTCTCTTTTTAAAGCTACTTCAACGTTCGTGGAGCAATATACATTTAATGATTTTTTCTGCTTAAAATTAAAAGCCCGTACATCATCAAGACCTGCGATGTGATCTTTGTGCTCATGAGTAAACAGAATACCTTCTAAAGTTTGAACTTTCTCTCTCAGCATTTGCTGCCTAAAATCGGGACCTGAGTCGATAACATAATTCTTTCCTTCTATCGTTAACATAATAGAACTTCTCAACCTCTTATCTTCTGAATTTGTCGACATACAAACTTCACAATCACAAGCTATCACAGGTACACCTTGAGAAGTACCAGAACCTAGAATAGTCACCTTCATATCTTTGACTTTATTATGTTTACCAATAAGTATAACCAACCAATTATCAATAGTAAGCCTCCTAAAGGAGTAACGGGTCCAAGAAAACTAAAAGAAAAACTAATAATAGGGTCAATACTTAATAAGTATATTGAAAATGAAAAGAAAATAACACCAACTAACCAAATGGGATATAAATTCTTTCCAACTTCCACCTTTAATGTACCTAACCATAAAAAAGACAAGCCCATATACATTTGATACTTAACACCAGTTTCAAAGGAAGTTAATTTTTCAGGAAAGGAAACTAGCACCTTTTTTAAACCATGAGCACCAAAAGCACCAAGCATAATAGATAAAGTGATCAAAACAATTCCAGTAATTATATATTTCTTTTTCATTTTAATTCAATTTTAAAGTAAATTCTAACACTTGTTTCCAGTTTTTCCATTTCCCATAGTCACTAATGGTTTCATTATGCCAAATAAAAACAAAATCACCACCATAACGCTTTACCTCATTATACATTTCCTGAATTTTAAACCTACTTTCTTCAGGAGTCAACTTTAAGTATTCATTTAAAGTTCCATCCATATAAGCAAATGGATGTATCATCATATTTGTTATTTTATTCCTTGAAAGATCAAACCAAAAATGAGGTCTTGCTGTACCAGATCTAAAACCTACTTTATCAGGATACCCCATAGAAAATTCATGCTTAAAACCTAAATCATTTAAAACAGGATACGTTTTTGGTATACTAAAACGTAAAAAATGCTGACGAGTTCTGTTAACAGACCTGTCCAATATTTCAGCTAATCGACCTCTCTCTTCTTTTATTGTCTTTCTAAAGGAGTTTGATTTATAACTTGGATGAATCCCAACAATACTATTGATACTAACCTTGTTAATAAGGTTCCTGTGCCTTAAATCCAAATAGGAAATATTTTTATCGTATTTAGAATAATCACCCAGCAGCCAAAAAACATGAACTTTAAACCCTTCTTTAGTTAAACCATCTATATAATCAAAAGTATCATAAGGGTCTTTGATATTATCTAACAAAACTTCTTTTCTTTCCGAGAGACGATATTGATCTCTTTTAAGCTTATCTTTAAATATCGACAAATATTTCCTTAATCCTTTTTTCCATTTGTAAGCAAAAGTGTTATCGATATCAAATGTTGGCATTATTACTACGTCTCCAATATTAAAAGTGATTTTTTGACCAGATTTAAATTCGATATAATTAATAATCTTTTCTGACCAAACATCACAAACAACTCTTTCTAACCAATTGAAATCAGACTGAATACTATATTTTGCTAGAAACCTACCATGGAAATCTTCTTTAGTAGAAACATATTCTTCATACCTTGACAATATATAAAAAATCGAAGCTAGTGGGTCTACAACTTTATCAAAAGAAAGGCATTCCTCATTTTCAAACTTAGAAAGACCGACTTCTATATCTCTTAACTCTTCTTCATATAAAAAAGAAGAAGGAAATATATTAACTTTACAATCGAATTCTTTTGGAGAGTAATTGAATTTAATATTTGTTGATTTATTAAATAAATGAAAGTCATTTATGATATTGTAAGAAACATCTCTTTCTTTAAATATAAAATCTAACGTGTAAATAAGCCTTTCAGATACTTGCTCAACAAATACATCAATCATTACAAATGTTCAATAATTTTTTCACAAATAAATTCTGCAGCTTTTCCATCTCCATAAAAAGAAGGATATGTAAAATCTTTTTTTGATGAAAACAAACCATAAGCTTTCATTATTTTATCATAATCAGCATCTACTAAAATAGCATTTCCATTTTTAACAATTTCAATCCATTCAGTCTGTGGTCTCAAAATAATACATGCTTTTTTAAAGAAATAAGATTCTTTTTGAAGACCTCCACTATCAGTAATGATCATATTAGAGTTTTTTTCTAATGCAATTATATCTAAAAACCCAGCAGGATCAATAATTTTGAAATGCTTATTATTTTCAATACTATTCAATAAAACACTTGAAAGTTGTTCTTTCATTTTACCTCTAGTTCGAGGATGAATAGGCAAAACAATATCTAAACCTGAATCTTTTTGAATATCTATTAAAGACTGAAAAATACTTTCCATATTATCAGCAATATCTGTGTTTCCATCCCTATGAATTGTAGTTAAAATATAAGAACCTTTTTTAACACCGACCTCATTAAGGATTGTAGATTTATTATCAGAAATACTTGAAAAATAAATACTATTATCATACATAACATCTCCACAATGATAAACACAAGGAGAATTGATGTCAGCGTCCTTGTTAGACAAATCAAAACCTTCTTTTGCTAAATTATCTAAACCTGAAACAGTGGGTGTAAATAATAAAGTTGACATATGATCACATGAAATTCTATTTATTTCCTCAGGCATTCTTTTATTATAACTTCTTAAACCTGCTTCAACGTGAACAATAGGTATATGTATCTTAACAGCTGCAAGAGCCCCTGCAATTGTTGAGTTTGTATCACCATAAACCAAAACACCTTCAGGCTTCTCTTTCACAAATATATCTTCAAGACCCTCTATCATTTTAGCTGTCTGAGCTCCGTGAGAACCGCTCCCAACACTAAGATTGTAATCTGGAAATGGAATTTGCATTTCTTCGAAAAAAACTTTTGACATATTTTCATCGTAATGCTGACCCGTATGAACTATTATTTCTTTTAAAGAGTTAGAGTAATTGTTTTTAATTGCTCTACTTATGGCAGCAGACTTTATAATTTGAGGTCTTGCACCAATAATTGTTATAATTTTTTTCACTTTTCTCTTTTTAAAACTCACCATTATCCAAAAAGCTAAAGTAACCATTATTAGTTAAAATGATATGATCTAACAAGGGTAAATCAATCATTTTACCGAAACTTTTCACCTTCTGAGTTAAAAGCTTATCTTGTTCACTAGGTAATAAACTTCCGCTTGGATGGTTGTGTGCCAATATAATTGAACTTGCATTATTATCTATTGCAATTTTAAAAATTATTTTAGCGTCGACAACTGTTCCAGAAACACCTCCTTTAGAAATCTGAAATTTATTTAAAATCACATTTGCTCTATTCAAAAGTACAATATAACATTCCTCATGTTTCAGCCCACTAAAATCTCGTTTCAAAAATTGATAAACATCACTAGACTGTTTTACTTTTATTTTATCAATAGAACTTGAACTCACCCCTCTTTGACTTAATTCCAAAGCAGCTAAAATGGAAACAGCTTTGGCTTCGCCCACTCCTTTGAATTTAATTAAATCAAAGTAAGATAGATCACATAATTGACTTACTTTGTTATTACAATGCATTAGTATTTCTCTAGATAAATCTAACGCTGTTTTCGTTCTAGAACCTGAACCAATAATAATAGCAAGTAACTCAGAATCTGAAAGGCTATTCTTACCCTTCAAAATCATTTTTTCACGAGGTCTATCTTCTGGAGAAAGTTCTTTTAAGGTGATTTTTGAATTCATTAAACGATGGTTTTGTTAATATAAATATAACAAATAATATTAAAAAAACAGTTATATTAATACTTAATTAAAATGTTTATTTTTGCTGAAAAAAGTCACAAATGGATTTCTCTGCTCTTTTGTCAGCTTCAGGATTGTTTTATCTTATCATGCTTACCTTGCTTGAAATAGTTCTAGGTATTGATAACATCATATTCATTTCAATCGTCACTGATAAACTTGACAAAAAAGACCAAAAATATGCGAGAAGAGTTGGTCTAACTTTAGCATTGCTTATACGACTATTACTCCTAACAATTGCTGCATGGATAATGGGTATGACCTCTACTCTTTTTTCAATTGGTAATTTTGATTTTAGCGGTCAAAGTATAGTTCTCATTATAGGTGGTGCTTTTTTAATCTACAAAAGTAGTGTTGAGATGCACGAACAAATAAAAGGTCAAACACCTGAAAACAAAAAAGGTAAAAACAAATTAAAAGCAGTAATAACTCAAATTATTATGATTGATATTGTATTCAGTTTCGATTCAATAATTACAGCGATTGGATTAACCAAAAGTATAAAAGCTGAAACTGGAGGAGATCCGATGATTATCATCTATTTTGCCGTTATAATTTCAATGGTCATCATGTTAATCTTCGCAAAACAAGTAAGTGACTTCATCAACCAAAGACCAACTATAAAAATGATAGCGCTTGCTTTTCTAGTTACAATTGGTGCAGTTTTGGTTGCAGAAGGATTTGGTGAAGAAGTTCCTAAAGGTTATATTTACTTTGCTATGTTTTACGCTTTGATTGTTGAATTCCTCAATCTAAGAATGCGAAAAAATGAATCTCAAAAATAGTTCTGAATAAAAATGAAAGAAAAAGAGATACAACTTTATTTTCCTCATACAAAAGATGACAATATTGATGATATTTATGATGAAAAACTTTTTGAGTTTAAACAGTTTTTCCTTAACAAACCAACAATACCAAAAGTTTTTAAAGCTAAAATTGAAAAAATTAAAAAGTTTGAAACAGCTTTTAGAGAGCTAAAAAAACAAACCAATAAATTAACAGAAAATAAACACAGTAACTATTCACAGCTTAAAACAGAAGGAGTTAATATCCTTGAAACGTTTAACAATTATCAAAAAACAAAAAATCAATTCAAACTATTAATTTTAAATGCAAACAATTCAACTGCATTAATTGAAGTTATAGAAAACTTAATGGAAATAACTTTTGATTACCTACATAAATGGCCATATATAAAAAATGAAGAAAAAATAATTCTTTCAAAAGAACCAAATCCAATGGATATTTTATCATCTATAAAAGAGTTCAACCTCAAAGGAGGTTTTGAATTTGCTGATATTATCAAGTTGCAAAACAAATGCCCTAAATTACTGCAACTAGAATCTAAAAGATTATCTTTACAATTAAATATTTTAAACAATGGATAACCCTTATTTAAAACTTAGAGAACAATTAGAACTTCAAGAATGGCCTAACGTCTATCTTTTCAAATTCATTGTTCCAAACACATCTGAAAACATTGCTAAAACAACCGCTTTGTTTGGAAGCTCTGCAGATTTACAACTTCACGAATCTAAGACTGGAAAATTTGTAAGTGTAAGCGTAAAAGAATTAATGCTTGATGTTGATTCTATAATCAACAAATATGAAGAAGCGACTAAAATTAAAGGTTTGATGGCATTATGATAGTACTTTTTACATTTTCAATCACAAAATTACTTTTAGGTATACTTACTTTATCATTAGCAGTATTACTAATTGTTATCGCTTACAAAAAGCTTCTTGCGTACTTAGGTAAAACTGATTTAATAACTGAAGATTATTGTATTCTTTACAGTTTAGAACAACAACCTTCTTCAGGAGAAATTGAACTTTATTTCACAACAAACAGCCAAAGAGTTTGTAAAATGTCAATTTTGAATAATGACATGTCACTTCATACTGTCATTTTTGATAAAGAAGTAAAAGAAGGAGGAAATATCGTTCGATTTAACACAAAAATCGTTGAAAATGGATTATACTTCTACCAACTAGAAACAGAGAATCAAAAAACAATGAAAAAAATTGAAATTAAAAACTAATAATTATGTCATATTGACATGAAAATTTTAGTGGCAAAATAATTGTGAATAAAGAATTATAGAATTAACTTTAGCTCAAGTATTTTGAGTTAGCAATTTATAAAAATATATTATTATGGCTGTAGAAATAACAGATGCGAATTTTGAAGAAGTAGTATTAAAGTCTAACGTACCAGTTTTAGTTGATTTTTGGGCTGAATGGTGTGGACCATGTAGAATGATAGGACCAATCGTTGATGAATTACATACTGAATATGAAGGTAAAGCTATCATCGGTAAAGTAAACGTAGACGAAAACCCAGGAGTTTCTGCTAAGTTTGGTGTTAGAAATATACCTACTATATTATTTATTAAAGGTGGTGAAGTTGCAGATAAATCTGTTGGTGCTGTTCCTAAAACACAACTTACTTCTAAATTAGATGCAATTTTAAACTAAGGTTTAAGTTGACTAGGAATTCAATTAAAGCGTGTAAGACAACTTACACGCTTTTTATTTGACTGATTATTTATACATATAATTCTTAAAAAACATGGACTCTATTTTCAAAAGACTCAAATATTATGGTGTTGGATTTGGTATAGGATTAATTTTTGTTGCTTTCTTTTTTCAAAATAGAGGATGTAGCTGGCTGCCCGACAATAGAGTCAAAAACAGCATTCTTGATAGAGTTCTCGTTCTTCCAGAAAGCGAAGAGATGCTACTTAAAAAATACAAATTAACCAAACAAGATTTAAGACTTGTTTTAAATGATGGTGAAGTTTTATTTAACGAAAGTAAAAAAGAAGGGAATCCAAAAGTTTATGTTATTCAAAAAGAAATTGAAAAAATAGGTAAAGTTAAATTTTACTTTACCCTTCCTAAAGAAAGTTTTATATCTGAGATTCATTTTTCAAAACAAAACACTAAAAATACTTTGACTGGATATGGTGAACTTCTCTCATTCCCAATGGATGATAACTTAGTATTTCCTGATTCATCAAAATTAGTAACTTGTCAACAAGATTATTTAAAGCTAGTTAACCCTAGAGATATTTTAAAATCATTAAAACAAAGTGGTAAAATAAATTTCACTAATTCTAAACTAGATGCATCACCTAAACCAGAACACGAGATTTTATTCAAAGATAAGACGGGGAATTGGATAAGTTGTAATATGATTTGGTACAAGAACAAATTAAACATTACTAGATTTAACCTAAGTAAAGAAAACAATTGTGATTGATGTTCTTAACAGAGGATGTTAATAATTCAATATACGTAACTAAGATACTAGTCTTAGTTTTTTATATTTTTGAAGAATGGAGTTTTCAGCAGAACAAATAGCAGGTATTTTAAACGGTGAAATAGAAGGCAATTCTGAAATTACTGTTAAAGGGTTATCCAAGATTGAAGAAGGTACAATAGGTACTCTTGCTTTTTTATCTAACCCGAAATATGAGGAATACATTTACAAAACAGAAGCATCTATTTGTATAGTAAACAAGGTTTTTCAACCTACAAAAGAGCTCCCCTCTACCCTAACACTTGTAAAAGTTGACGATGCATACTCATGTTTTGCTAAACTCTTAGAGTTTTACGATCAAATGAGAAAAAAAGCTCCTAAAATTGAAACACCATCTTTCATTGCTGAATCGGCCAAAGTAGGTAAAGATATTTACTTAGGTGCGTTTTCATCAATAAGTGATAACGTTGTGATTGGTGATAACGCGATCATTTATTCAAATGTTTATATTGGAGAGAATGTTCAAATAGGAAATAATTGTACTTTTCATCCTGGAGCAACAATCTATAACGATTGCGTAATAGGTGACAATTGTACAATTCATGCTGGTACAATAATAGGTGCGGATGGATTTGGATTTGCTCCAAATGAAAATGGTGAATACAGTAAAATACCACAAATAGGAAACGTTATAATTGAAGATAATGTTGAAATAGGTTCAAACTGTACTATAGACAGGGCAACTATGGGCTCAACAATTATTCGTAAAGGAGTAAAGCTTGATAACTTAATACAAGTAGCTCATAACGTTGAAATAGGAAAAAATACAGTTATCGCTTCTCAAGCTGGGGTTGCTGGTTCTACTAAAATTGGTCAGAATGTCATGATTGGTGGTCAAGCTGGTATAAGCGGACACATAACAATAGCTGATGGAACAAAAATAGTTGCTCAATCTGGAATACCAAATACTGTAAAAAGACCAGATTCTCTAATGGGGTCTCCTGGTATACCTTTAGAAGATTTCAAAAAATCATACTTTGGATTTAGAAAACTTCCACAAATATTAAAAAGACTTCAAGAAGTTGAAACCAAAATTAAAGAAATAACAAAATTAAAATCATAGCATGACTGAAATGCAACAAACATTAAAGACTAATTTAAAATTAAAAGGAGTTGGTCTTCATACAGGTGAATTAGTAAATATTGAAATTTGTCCAGCACCTGCAAATCACGGTTATAAATTTCAAAGAATAGACCTAGACAATCAACCAATTATCAATGCAGATGTGGACTTAGTTGTCGCAACAGATAGAGGTACAACATTAGAGTCAAAAGGTGCAAGAGTTTATACAACCGAGCATGTACTTGCAGCTTTGTACGGTATGCAGGTTGATAATGCTTTAATCAAAATTGATGGACCAGAAATCCCTATAATGGATGGTTCTTCTCTTCCTTTCGTTAATGGAATAAAAGAAGTAGGATTAGAAAAACAAGATGCTGAAAGAATATATTTAGAATTAGATGAAATCTTAAAATTTGAAGACCTTGAAAAGGGTACAGAATTCCTAGCTATTCCAGACAGTAATTATAGAGTTACCGTAATGGTAGACTACAATTCCCCTGTTTTAGGAACACAACACGCTGGAATTTATAGTATAGATGAATTTGAAAAAGAAATAGCTAAATGTAGAACTTTTGTTTTCTTAAGAGAATTAGAGTTTTTAGCTAAAAATAACCTAATAAAAGGTGGAGATTTAGACAATGCCATCGTATTAGTTGAACGTTCAGACATCTCAAAAGAAGAGCTAAACGAATTAGCAAAATTATTAGGCAAAGAAGAACTAAAAGTTGATTTTGAAGGTATTGGAGTTCTTAACAGTACAAAACTTCAATTTGAAAACGAACCTGCTAGACATAAACTTCTTGACATAATTGGAGATTTAGCACTAATTGGTAAACCTATAAGAGCACATATATTAGGAGCTAGACCTGGACATGCCGGTAACGTTAAGTTTGCAAAACAAATCAAAGATCATTTTAGAGCTCATCTAAAGAAAGGAAAATTTTTCGACCTAACAAAAGAGCCTATATATAACATAAATGACATTGAAAAAATGTTACCTCATAGGTATCCATTCCTTTTAGTAGATAAGATAATGGATATTTCTGAAAAAACGATTGTTGGAGTCAAAAATATAACCATGAATGAACCTATATTTACAGGTCATTTTCCTGGAAACCCTGTTTTCCCAGGTGTTCTTCAAATTGAAGCTATGGCACAAACAGGAGGTATTTTTGCTCTAAGTAAAATAGAAGATCCACATTTATACTCTACTTACTTTATGAAAATTGATAAAGTAAAGTTTAAAAACAAAGTATTACCAGGAGACACTCTTGTATTTGAATTAAACTTATTATCTCCTATCAGAAGAGGTTTAGTTGAAATGGGAGGAAAAGCCTATGTAAATGGACAAGTGGTTATGGAAGCCGAAATGCTTGCTCAAGTTGTAAAAGATAAAGTTTAATTTTATGATTAATCAATTAGCAAGTGTTTCTTCAGATGCTAAAATTGGAGAAGATGTTTTTATAGGTCCATTTACTACTATTCATGAAGATGTAATAATTGGAGCAAGAACTAAAATTCATTCTAATGTTTCTCTTTACCCAGGAACAAGAATAGGTGAAGATTGTGAAATTTTTCCTGGAGCCGTTATTGGAGTTGTTCCTCAGGATTTAAAATTTGAAGGTGAGTATACCACAGTAGAAATTGGTAACAACACAAAAATTAGAGAACATGTTACAATTCATAGAGGGACAAACGATAAACTAGCAACTAGAATTGGGAACAATTGTTTATTAATGACTTATGTTCATGTGGCACATGACTGTCAAATAGGAAATAATGTTATACTTGCTTCTTATGTGGGATTATCAGGACATGTTACAATAGATGATTTTGCAATTCTAGAGGGAACTGTTGTTGCTCAACAATTTGTACATGTAGGGGCTCATTCTTTTATTGGTGGTGCTTCATTGATACGTAAAGATATTCCGCCATATATAAAAGCAGCTAGAGAACCATTAACTTACGCTGGAGTAAATTCCGTAGGAATAAGAAGAAGAGGTTTTTCAGTAGAACAAGTTAGAGAGATTGAAGATATTTATAGAATACTATACGTTCAAAATAATAATGTTTCAAAAGGAAAAGCTGCAATTCTTGAAAGTATTCCAGATTCTGATATTAGAAAAGAAATACTAAGCTTTATAGAGAATTCCGATAAAGGTATCATTAGAGGATTAAACTAGTATGCTATCCAAAAAAACAAAATATGCTTTACATGCAATTACTTTTCTAGGTAAAAAGAAAGCTTCACAACCGACCTTGATTGCTGATATATCCAAAGAATGTAGTATTCCAAAAAAGTTTTTAGAGACTATTCTTTTAGAACTAAAACAAGCTACAATATTAGGATCAAAAATGGGTAAAGGTGGTGGATATTTTTTAAGAATAAGTCCCTCTGAAATAAAACTATCTCAAATTATCAGAATGTTTAACGGGCCAATTGCATTGCTGCCATGTGCTAGTAAAAACTATTATGAGCCTTGTACTGAATGTGAAAATGAGACACTTTGTGGTCTTAAGTTTGTTATGGAAGAGGTTAGAGATGAAACTTTGAAAATCCTAGAAAATAAAACAATCCAAGATATTATCAATAAAGAAAATATAAATTAAATAATAATAACCGTGTTTCATAGAGCTGAAGTAGTTGAATTAACAATAACTGATTATTCCTTTGGTGGAAAAGGAATTGCAAAGGTACCAACAGAGGATGGTCATTATATAGTATTTGTTGATAATTCTTTTCCTGGTCAAAAAGTTAGAGCTAGAATTGAAAAGAAAAAGAAAAAATACGCTCAAGCTAAATTAATAGATGTCATTGAAAGGTCTGAATTAGAAGTAGTATCTGAATTTCAGGAGATTTCAGGCGGTCCATACATATATGTACCTATTCACCTTCAAGAACAAGCTAAAAAAGAAACAACTCTTGAATTATTTAAAAGAATTGGAAACGTTAAGAATGTAGATTCTATTTTTGACGAATTCATTTCTTCACCAGACCATTTGTTTTACAGAAATAAAATGGAATACAGTTTTTCATCAATTGAGCATAACCCAAAAACTGGCGAAGAAAAAGATGATGCATTTGCTCTTGGATTTAAAAGAAGAGGTACGTGGTGGAAGGTTGAAAGCTTAAATAAACCAAGTGGACTTTTTGACAAAGAATGGGAAACATTTTTAATTGAATTTAGACATTTTTTAGCAAAAACGAATCTTCCCGCTTGGCATCCTCCAAAAAAAACAGGTTTCTTCAGGCATATTGTGGTTCGAAAATCATTTTATCAAAACAAACTATTAATTAATCTTGTAACTTCTTCAGAAGGTGTTGAAGAGTTTAACTCTAAAGTAGTATCCGATTTTTTAGAAGAAAAATTAGGAGATAGGTTAGCTGGTTTTCAACATACAATAAACGACAACGTAGCAGATAGAGCTAAAATAGAAAATGGATCCATCGAATTACTTTATGGAGAGCCTAAAGTGATTGAAAACATAATGAACCTATCCTTTGAGATCAGTATGGAAAGCTTTTTTCAAACCAACCCTAGATGTGCAGAACTTTTGTATACAAAAGCTTTAGACTATGTTTTTGAGGATAAAATAGAAGATGATGAATTTGTTATGGATTTATTTTGTGGTACTGGTACAATCGGTCAGATACTTACTACAAGACAAAATGGAGTAAATATTATTGGTGTTGATATAGTTGAAGAAGCAATTCAAGATGCGAAAAGTAATGCGAAAAGAAATAATATTTCCAACATTGAATTTCATGCAGCTGATGTCGGAAAATTCTTAAAAGAATATCCAAATTATAAAGGGAATATAAAAACGATAATTCTTGATCCTCCAAGAGCTGGAATAGCCCCTAAAACATTATTAAAAGTGATTGATTTGGATGCTAAAAATATTGTTTACATATCTTGTAACCCTTCGACTCAAGCTAGAGATACAGAAACTCTTCTACAAAACGGGTACAGTCTGGATAAACTTTCTTTAGTAGATCAATTTCCACATACTGGACATGTAGAGTCAATTGCAAAATTTACTAAAGCCTAAGTCTTCATGTTTTCTTTAGTTATTACATTGTAATTACTAAAATATTCATTTACAAGCATTAAAAGGTAGCTATATAAAATAATTATTACCATAAATAAAACTTTATATAATTGTATTATTAGTTTCCAATCTAATACGTATTAGATTAAACAAATCCTTTTCGATACATTTCATGATGAATAGATATAAATATTAAAAATGTGAATGAAACAACATTTTCATAATTTATATAGTTCAGTAAAACGATAGTTGAAATCAGGTTATTAAAAAAACGTTGAAAAGTTTTACTTAAAATAGTATAAACGGTAAATCATGTATGTAATATTTCTATATTTTTATGAAACAATTTTTTTAATTAAAACAAATAAAATGAAACACATTAATTATTTATTAGTTGCTGCAACAATTTTTATCAGTTTATTCTCTAGAGCTGACGAAGGAATGTGGTTCCTAATGAACATTGAACGACTAAACCATAGAGATATGGAAAAAATGGGACTTCAGTTAACTTCAGAAGAAATCTATAGTATCAACAACTCAAGTTTAAAAGATGCAATTGTGCAATTTGATGGAGGTTGTACTGCTGAATTAATCTCAAAAGAAGGGTTAGTTTTAACAAATCATCATTGTGGTTATAATGCAATCGCTGAACTTTCTACACCTGAAAATGACTATCTAACTGATGGTTTTTGGGCAAAATCCAAATCAGAAGAGTTGAAACCTGAAAAGTTATCGGTAAGATTTTTTGTCCGTATGGATGATGTCACTAAAAGAATCTTATCTAAACTTAATGACAGTATGTCTGAGGAAGAAAGAAACAAAGCTATTAAAGCTGAAACTGCATTAATCGAAAAGGAAAATAATGAAGGTGGAAAATACATAGTTTCTGTTCGTTCTTTTTTTCAAGGTAATGAGTTTTATTACTTTGTTTATCAAGACTATACAGATGTAAGATTAGTAGGAACTCCTCCTGCGAGTATTGGTAAATATGGAGGAGATACAGATAATTGGGAATGGCCTAGACATACTGGAGATTTCTCAATGTTTAGAGTATACGCTGACGAAAACGGAAATCCTTCTGATTATTCTTCAAACAATGTTCCATTGACTCCAAAAAAACATTTAAAAGTAAATATTGGTGGCGTACAACAAGATGATTTTGCAATGATTTTGGGTTACCCAGGAAGAACAAATAGATGGATGCCTGCTGCTGGTATAGAACAAAATGTGAAATTTGCTTATCCTGCTTGGGTAGAATCTTCTAAACTAGCTATGGATAGAATGAAGTTTTACATGGATAAAGACGATAAAGTTCGTTTAAACTATGCTGGTGTATATGCTGGAGTAGCAAATTATTGGAAAAATAGACAAGGAATGATAGATGCTCTCACAAAAGCTGAAACTTCAAAAACAAAAGCGGAAAAAGAAGCGGAATTTAATAAATGGGCTAACAAAAAGAAAAACAAAGATAAATATGGTGATGCTGTTAATATTATCAATAAATACTATTCTAAAACTAACTTAAATGCTCGTCACAATAATTATTTGACTGGACTACTTAGAACTTCTAATTTTTCAATCATCTCTTACCGATTTGGAGGAGCATTAAATGCTTTTATTAATGAAAATGATTCCTTAAAGAAAAGTGAAATTAAAAAACGTATTTTAGACATGATAGAGGATACTTATAAAACACTTTATATCCCTCTTGAAAAAGATATGCTATCTTCTCAATTAAACTTATATTCTTTAAAAGGAAAAGAATCAGGTTTAGCAACATTAGTAGAAAAAATCAGTAAAGAAAATAATAATGATTTCAATGCTTATGTTAATAATGCATTTGAAAATAGCATTTTTGGTTCAAAAGAAACATTTGAATCTTTTTTAAACACTCCTTCAAAAGAAAAATTAGAAAAGGACCCTTTATATGTTTTGTCAAAAGACTTATTAAGTCGTTACAGGTATAAATCTGATGAAATAGTTAAACTAGAAGAGAAATATGAAAAAGCATACCGTAATTTAGTTGAAGGTTTAAGAATTTCAAACCCAAAAATGAAATATTACCCAGATGCTAATAGTACATTACGTTTATCTTACGGTAAAGTTTGTCCACTACCTCCAGATGTTACAAATGATGCTGAAATTAACTATTATACTACATTACATGGGACTGTTGCTAAGTATAAAGAAAATGATCCTGAATTTGATTTACCTCAAAGACTTAGAGATTTATACAGAGACAAAGATTTTGGTAGATATGAAGATAAAAATGGTTACATGCCTGTAAACTTCTTAACAGATAATGACATTACTGGTGGAAATTCTGGATCTCCAGTATTAAACGGAAAAGGAGAACTAATTGGTCTTGCCTTTGATGGAAATATTGAAGCAATGGCTGGTGATGTAATTTTTGATGATAAATTACAAAAAACAATCAATGTGGACATTAGATATGTACTTTTCATTATTGAAAAATATGCAAATGCAAAACATATCGTTGATGAAATGGACATCGTAAAATAATCCTTTTCAAAAACAAAATAAATTAAGGTTCTCAATATTGGGAACCTTTTTTATTTAATAACCTTCCATGTTAAATTGATTACTTCTTATATTTGTAATAATGAACAGTGAACAATTAAATGAATGGCTAAAGAAGAAAAAAGAAAGGCGTAAAAACTTAACTTCTGAAAAACTATTCGATGGCATAAGAAAAAAATCGAATTCAAGCCTTAGTTCTTCTATAACTTTATTAGAAAGTAATTTAGAAAATGATAAAAAAACAGCTAAAGAACTAATAAAAAAATGTATTCCTTTTTCTGGTAACTCTATAAGAATAGGTATAACAGGTGTTCCTGGAGTTGGTAAAAGTACTTTTATTGAATCGTTTGGAGAGATTTTACTAAAAGAAAACAAAAAAATTGCTGTTTTAGCAATTGACCCAAGTAGTGATATCAGCGGAGGTAGTATTCTTGGGGATAAAACAAGAATGGAAACTTTATCTCAAGCTGAAAATGTATTTATTCGACCTTCACCCGCTGGAAAATCTCTAGGAGGTGTTGCACAAAAAACAAGAGAGAGTATTATTTTATGTGAAGCAGCTGGATATGATGTTATTATAATAGAAACAGTTGGTGTAGGACAATCTTCAACGATGGTTCATTCCATGGTTGATTTCTTTTTACTTCTAATGCTCTCAGGTGCGGGAGATGAACTTCAAGGAATAAAAAGGGGTATTATGGAAATGGCTGATTCTATTGCTATTACAAAAGCAGACGGGGAAAACCTCCAAAAAGCTAAATTAGCTAGCCAAGACTATAAAAACGCACTTCACCTATTTCCAGCTAACGATAATAATTGGATCCCTAAGTCATATGTTTGTAGCTCCTATTCTGGATTAAACATGGAAAAAACTTGGGGAATTATTAACTCTTTCAGAAATAAAACTGAAATAAATGGATGGTTTCAAAAAAGAAGAGATAAACAAGATCAGTATTGGTTTTACGAAACATTGAAAGAAATGGTTTTTAATGATTTCTTCAACAATGAATTTAACAAAAAAGAAATCGATAAAAAAGTTAATGAAATAACTCAAAAAAAAACATCCTCAATTCAGGCTGCAGAAGAAATATTTAAAAATAAAAAATAATGGAAGAAATTAAATTTACTATTGAAGGGGAACACATTGAACTAATTCAATTACTAAAAGCTATTGGCTTAGCTCAAACTGGAGGTCATGCTAAAATGATTGTAAATGAAGCTCTTGTCAATCGAAATGGAGAAATAGAGACAAGAAAAAGAGCTAAATTAATTTCTGGCGACATTATTGAAGTAGTAGATTATAAAATAATTTTAGAATGAAAAAAATCATCTTAATTATTCTTATTGTTTTTCCACTTGTAAGTTTCTCTGCTCGTATCCGAGATATTGTGTTCTCTATTGATTCAAGCTCTTTTGGAATTGAGAATTACTTTAAAATTTCAGTTGACTTAATTAAAAAAAATGGAAAAAGAATACACTTAGAACCAAATGTATTTGCTTTTCAATGGTCAAAAGTAAATGTTGAAGGAAAGAATATTCTTTCGTTTTCTAACGGTGTAGTTTATTTTGATCAAACTACTATCAATAAAGATAATTACAAAACGAAAATTATTGTTTCTTACAATATGGGGAGGAAAGGAAAACATACTCTAGAACAAACTTTAAACCTTCCTTTCGTAACGGAAGTATCACTCAAAAATGAGTATATAACAGTTAATAAGTTTGAACAGATTGAATACCTCCTTAAGTTTAACAATGGAAAGTCGACAGTTGCCACAAAGTCATTATTCAATTTTGATGATATTATTCTAAGTAGTGATACTAATTTTGTTGCAACTAAATATAAAATTCAATTTGAATTAACTGACCCTTACGATAAAGATAGTCTTGTTATTATCGGAACACTAAATGAAAAAAAGAAGATTTTATTTATGCAAAATCTACCGATAAATTATCCTAATGTTACTCAAATTAATGGCTCTGGGAGAGATGGGATAAACGGAAAAAACGGAATTAATGGTAGAAAGTATTCTCAAAATGGTACCAATGGTTTTGCAGGAAAAAATGGATCTAATGCAAATGATATCAAAGTCTTCATCGATATTATAGATAAAAATCAAAAAGTGTTTTTTAAAATCAATTCTATATATTCAAATCAACCAAATCAGTTTGATTTAGTTGAATTTAAAGGATTGCCAATAGAGATTTTTGCTAACGGTGGAAACGGTGGAAACGGTGGTAATGGTGGTGACGGTAGAAATGGAAAAATAAACCTGAATAAAAAAATAATATCTCCTAATGGAGGAAAGGGAGGAAATGCTGGTAACGGAGGAAACGGAGGTAATGGAGGAGAAATTAAAATTTACTTGAAAAAAGTAGAAAGGGATTACTCCCACTACTTCATCCCTTTTAACTTCGCTGGTAAAAAAGGGACATCAGGATCCCCTGGAAAAGAAGGAAAAGGAGATTACGTTAATTCTAGTTCTAAAGACAAAAAAGCAAAAATTCTAGATGGAAAAGAGGGCTTGAAAGGAAAAAATGGTCGTGATGGTAAAAACGGACCTCCTTTTGAAAAGATAATTCTTCCAGGTGACGATTTTCAAAGAATATTAATGGATAACTTAAAATAAGTATGTTTTCTCAAAAAACAACAATCATATCTTCTATTGTAATTATTCTTTTTATTGTTTCAAGTTTTTCCTTTGAGACTAAAAACTCACTTGAATATTCATCAAAAAAAGTAGTTAACGAACTTATTCAATGGGAAAATAATCAAAAATTAACATGGAAAGATTTTAAAGGAAAGCCTAATAAAAGAAGTCCCTATAAAGCAATGACTTTCGCTTCGGTAAGTTCGAACTTAATCTCTTTTTCAAAAAATGAATTAAAAATAGAGATACTTTGCCATTTTATTAGAAATAAATCTTGGAAAACAATAGAAACAGACGAACTACTAAGGCATGAACAGCTTCATTTTGATATAGCTGAACTTGCAGCAAGAAAAATGAGAGAGCGAGTATCTAAATTGAATCTTAAAAATTTAAGTTCTAAAAATATAGAACAAAAACTGAACAGTATATTTAATTCCTCCGTTGAAGAACAGATGGAAATGAATCAAAAGTACGATTCTGAAACCAACCATAGTATCAAATATATAGCTCAATCAGATTGGGAAAAGAAGATAAAGGAAAAGTTAATTGAGACAAAAGATTACAGTAAAACAAGTATTACTATCAAATAAAAACGTGAGAACAACCTCACGTTTTTATCTTATTTATCTTCTTTTAATTTGCACTAATGTTATAAAATATCGAAGTTGTCATTGGTCTTCTAATATCCTCTCCATATTTAATTGTATCCATTAGTTTAGCTACCTGAAAAATGTCTAAAGTACTTTTTACTCCATTAGACTTATGTTGGTTCAATTTGAACTCTGCTACTTTTATTGAATTATTAATCATATTGTTTTTTGTAAAATTCATAACTGCAATTTTTTCAATACAAGTCTTTTTACGGTATACTTTTTGATTGGTTACAGTTATTAACAAAAAAAATAAAATCAATAAATTTACACGCATCACTAAAAACACTTAAAATACTAATAAACAAACATTTAATAACATGTAATAACAAAAAATAGGATGTAAAAAAAAATGTTAATAACTTTCAATAATATATATCAAAAGAAAAAATTGAGCTTTTAAACTATTTCTCAACAATAACTTTTATTACTTTGAGAGAATTATTCTTTTTTAATTTAACAAAATAAACCCCATTTGGAAGACTATTAAAATGATAAGTTTTTTCATCTAAAAAAATAAACTCTGAAACTATATTTCCTGTGATATTTGAAATAGAAATACTTGTTTCCCCATTAGATTTAATATGAATTTTATTCTTTGTTGGGTTAGGGTAGATTTTATACTGGGAGTTAGAAGTCTCATCTAAAAACAGTGGTCCTTCATTTATTACTGCAACAGCATCTAAATCGAATCCACCTGAAGCAAAACCTGTCGGATATAAGTCATTAATCACATTTCCATATTGATCAAAACTACCAAACTGTTCATCAATAGTTCCAATTACATCAATTAATTTAACATGAGTAATGTTCATCAAATCAATCCCAATAGAATCTTTCAATTCCTCTAAATCAAATGGTGTTCCATAACCTTGCTTATATTTTCCTGCAAGATTATTAAAAAACCTACAATCTGAAAACTCATAAGGACCCGTTTGAATTGTTGTTGAAGCTTCACTTGTAGCGGGAAAACGAACAAAGTTTACTCCATCTGAACTCACTTCTACAAATGCTAATTCTAAATAATCATCCGCAAAACCATTTTCAAATACTGCAAAATCTACTCCTACTCCATTTTCAATCGGTCTTTCAAATGTAATAATCGCCACACCACTATCACCTAAAGAAATAATATCATAAGAATTTCCTTCTGCTTTTCCTACTCCTGCTGATGGATTTCCGTTTGTTACGAAACCTAAGCTTGGATTAGTAATATCCATATATCCCCGATAAACCTCCACATGATTAGCCCAATTAACAATTATTGAGGAATCTTTATAGATAGCTGTCGAACCAATTTCACCTGGTTTTGGAGCAAAACTTTGAGCAACAATCCAATTGGAAACAAAACAAAAAATAAAAACGAATCTACTCATAAAAAACAATTGAATTTGGGTTTAATCCCACGTGGTAACTTTTTTCAAAAACACCTAGCTTACTGAATACTTTCAAATAACCAGAATTAGTATAATTCATTGCATCCGTACCTACAACCTTTTCATTTTTTGAATCATAATACAATCCATACAAAGTCGTAAATTGGTTCATGTCTATAAAATCAGACTGAACAATCGTTTCTGTTAAAGGATCAAACAAATTAATTGAACTTGAAAGTGCATTAAAATCAGTATACCTAATTAAGAAATTTTCATCCATCTTAGTTATACCTGAAGCGTTAAAAGGAAAAGTTTCTTCAACTTCATCTAAATCACTATTTAACCTCACCATCCTTGAAGGCAACGATCCATAATTACCTCTCGAAATAACATATACCTCACCTTCTAAATCGGTCACTATTCCTCCAGGATTTGGACCTACAGTTATTTTTTTCAATTCTTCATTTGTCGATAAATTCACTACAGAAACAGTAGAATCTACATCTGGAACATTTAACCCTCCTGAATTTGATACATACATTTTACCATTAGCGAAGGTTAAATCCTCTGGGTTCTCTCCTACTTTAATTCTGGCTATTATCGATAAATTATTGGTATCTAAAACGTCGACATACCCATCAAAACAAGTAATGTAACCAAACCCTTCATGAAATTTAATTTTCCTAGGAGACTTTGGTACCCCATTACTTTTCATATCAATTTGTTTTATGGATTCGAGTGTTTGTTTATCAAGTACCTCAATCGTACTCGATACGTTAACTACAATATACACCTTGTCTCCATATTCAACCATATCATTACCTGTATCCCCTAGCAAACGACCATTTTGATTTAAGAAATATTGGTTTTCGACAGTACCATCTTCTAAATTAACCCATGATAATGTAGTATTATTTTGTTGAAACAAACCTTCACAAAGCACCAACATTCCACTCTGAGAAATTGGAGGATTTGAAACTTTAGGTTCTGCCTTCTCTTTTTTACAAGAAAGTAAAATACAGGAAAATATAAATAGACTAACGTATCGCATAAGACAAGGTCATTAAAAAGTTTCTTCCTGGCATCACAAAATATCGAATGTAATTGTAGGGTACATCTAGTACATTCTTTACCATAAAATGTAATTTTAGAGCAGAATCATCTGCCATTTTATGGTTAAAGTAAAACCCTAAATCAAGTGTTGTGAATCCGCTTACTTCATTCGTAACAATATTTTCATTCAATGAATACCGTTTAGATATTCTCATCAAACTGGATGACAAACCAATTTCTTTGTAGGAAATATTGACATCAAAATTTGCAGAATGCTTAGGCATATAAGCTACTTGGTTTTCAAACGTAGGTGATTCAGAATTTGATATATCCAAAGCATTTTGTTGTGTGTAATTGGTTGAAAGATTAAACTTCCAATCTTTTTTAAATACTCTTGAGAACTCAATTCTTGATTCAAATCCATAATTTTTAACTTTCCCTATGTTTTGCATTGACCAAACAAAAAGGTTCTTTGTTGGTAAAGCTAATATTTGATTTTTAACTTCATTATAAAAAGAATTCACTACTAATTTTAAACCATTTTTTTTTGATAAAGGAAACATAGATACGCCTAAAGAAAATTGATTGGTCTCTTCTGGATTAAGTGAATAATTTCCTATATTATTATAATACAATTCATTAAAGGTTGGCATTCTAAATGAGTTACGATACCAAGCGTTGATTGTTAACTTCATCGGTTTTAAACTTTCCCTTTGTAAAGAAAAGAATGGATTGACTTTAAAAACATCTTTTGCTTTTTCTCCATTTTTATTTGACTCTTGTATTGCTTGTCCAGAAACTTGTGATTCAAGTGTCCAACTTTTGAATTTATACTTACCACCAATCAATGCAAGATTCGTCAACCTTTCAGGAACAGCACTATTAATTGTAGAAAATGATAGCGTATTATATTTAGATTCAATACCTCCGTATGTATCTATTTTCTTAATTTTTCTTTGAAGGGACACTGCAACATCAAAAAAATCGTTCGTATAAGTCGTATTTATTCCTCCTGAATTATTCAAAAAAGAAGGGTCGATATAATTTAGTTTATCCTTTGAATAAGTGGAATGAATTCTGTAATATAATTTTTTATAAAAATGAGTAAAATCTAATTTTGTATTGACTTGATTCACATTTAACCGTTGATTTGAAGCATTATTATAAAGGATAACCGCACCAGGTAAACCTTGTTGAATCTCTTTAAAATTGGTGATACTTCTTATTTCAGCTTTGTTTTTAAACTGATAAGCAACAGTCACTCCTCCGTACCTATCTTTTAAATCGTTATTCATTCGATTTTCACTTAATGTTTGACTTCCATTTGAGACTTCAAAAGGATAATCCCCTTCTGCTTTTCTATATTTTAAGTATGAAGACAATAAAAATTGATTTCGTTCATATTTTGAGGATAAATAAGTGTTTAACTGACCAAAAGACCCTACACCAACTGTAAAATTACTTGCAGATGTATTTTTATTCTCAAATTGATTGAACTTACTTGAAATTGAAATTAAACTTCCTTTTGTGTAAGCAGAAACTGGAAGTAAAAAAGATTGTTTAGCTCCCTCATTTAGTGAAATTTCAGAAATATTATCCACCATTATTTGTCCTAGATTAAGTTGACCTGTTTGAGCGTTTTGTAACAAAAAACCATCTTGAACAAAAGCTGTGTGCTGGCTATTTAAGCCTTTAACAGAAACTGTTTTCAAGCCACCTAAACCTCCATAAGATTTCACCGATGTTCCTGATGTTTTTTGTAATAACACACCAATATCTTCTGGTTGTAAAACATCAATTTGTTTCGAGCTAATCAGTTGTGTATTGACTAATGTTTTCAGTTTTTGCTCTAAAACAGGAACAATACTCACTTCTGGTAATTGTTTAATCGTGTCCTGTGAAAAACCTAGTAAACAGAACTTTATAAAAACAATAAACAGAAGTAAGTATTTCAACATCGACTTACTTTATAAGTTTAGTAGAGTAACTCCCATGCTCGTTAGACAATTTAAGAATATAATAACCTAGAGCTAAATTTTCCACATCTAAAACAGAAATAAAATTATGATTTTGAGATTGGATTAAATTACCAGTTGCATCAAATAATTCGATTAAGCCAGCATCACCTTTTATAGTAAGTTGATTTTGCATAGGGTTTGGGTAAACAGAAACTTTTTCTAAAACCTTCTCTTCGATACCAACACTTTTATCAATAACTAGATTATCCAACGCAAAATAATTTGGAGTATTCATTCCCCATGAAGCATTATCAGAGGATTCTAAGGAAAAAGAGAGTCCAAAAACAGGCTCAGTTATAACCGATAAATCAACTGTTTTCCAAGTATCTAATATAAAGTCTTCACTATTGTCTGTAAACCGATAGTCAGCTAAATATACTTCAACTGAATCAATCTTTTCAGAATTAGCGTCTAATGCAAATATATAAAGTCTGAAAAAATCTTCTCCATTTGTTCCGTCTGGACTTCCTGAAGCATCATTAACTGAACCAAATTGTTTTGCAAAATCATCTCCATCTCTCATAGATAATGCTGCATAAGTTGTATTTGTAACTTGAACAGAATTTAAGAAAACGCCAACTCCTGTAAACAAAACCTGTCCTGAAGAATAGTATACCCCATAATTAGATGAATTATCACTCCCTTCTCCAGTAATTGCACTGTATTGATTTGATAAACCAGCAGTAGTATTGTCTGTAATATTTGATACTGAAAAACCATTCCAAGTGGTAAAAGTTGGATATTCATTGTACTCATTTTCAAAAACAACTCCAGTTTCTATAAAACCACCAGTTCCACTAGCACCATTATAATAAGATTCAGCATCTAGAATAATTCCTTCAAACCCAATAGTCTGTTGAGCTTGGATTGTTAATGAAGCCATCAACAATGAAATAGAAAAGTAAATTTTCTTCATAATTTAACTAATAATTAAGTAAATAAAATAATGAAGAATTCAGTTCAAGCCAGAATTGCTTTGAACCTAGGAATACAAATGTAAATCCGACTTTAATCTGAAGTCTTCAAACTATATAGATTTTGGCAGGTATTCTGACTCTCACCAACTCGATTTCGTCTTCCCATCTTTTGACAGTGACCTATGAAATCGATTTTACAATGATTACAGCTGCAGACACAGTTTCGGATTCACACCGAATTCCCTTTTATTCTACTAAGTAGTACCTAAAATCTTTTGCAAATGTAATATAATTTTTAATGTTTTAAGGAAAAAGTTAAACAGGTTTTAGACCGGTAAATGTTTAAATCATTAAAAAGCCGAAACTATTTTATAATAATTTCGGCTTTTTATAATTTAGTTAATTTTAGTGTTCATGGCAATGAACATCATAAGTTGTTCCGTTAACTGCATAACCAGATGCTTCTAACTGCTCTAAAGCGTCATCACATTTTTCTCCTAACTCAACTTCTTGTCCATCCATATCTTCGTAATGACACTCGTGACATTCTTCTTTTTTACAAGATGTTACAGCTAAAAATAATACAGCAATAGCTGCAAAACCAATTTTTTTCATTTGTTTTTTCATGATATATATATGTATTAAAAGTTACGTATTTAACTAACCGAATTTAATTTTGATTCGGTTTCTATTTTGAGAAGTTATAAGATAGTTTTATA
>Ga0228634_1000102_pt1 | contig 74567 bp, 85 predicted proteins | sample 42DmetaG_FD_190063 | JGI IMG/M metagenome (GOLD analysis project Ga0228634, IMG submission 190063) | Seawater microbial communities from Monterey Bay, California, United States - 42D | ecosystem: Environmental > Aquatic > Marine > Coastal | place: USA: California | collected 2016-09-27 | reverse complement strand
ACAGTCCGTTCAAGAATTTTTCGTGCACGTGAAGCAATAGAACAAAGAATACAAACCGTAATGGGTGAAGGGGAACAACCATGACAGCCAATGAAGAAGAACTATTGTCTGCCTTAGTTGATGGGGAACTGCAAGGCGAGGCGCTAGACAGTGCAATAGCATTATTAAGTACAAATGAAGCTGCAAAAAAACGGTTTCAACGTTATCAATTAACGAGCAATGTACTAAATGGACATGCTATTGGGCATCAACAACAGGATATGACACAAAAAATCAGTGCGGTTATTGCTGAAGAACCAGCACATAGCATTAACGTAATACAAACTAATGAGCCTGCATTGGAAGCACCTCAAACTGAACCACCAACGGCAGAAGTATTGACCTTCCCAGAACGGTTCTGGAAACAAACAGTGGGTCTTGCTGTAGCAGCATCATTTGGTGCATTAGCCGTTGTAGGTACGATGACACAACCTGAATACTCTGTGATGCCAGCTTCCCCATTAGCTTCATTAGCAGCGGCTGATGAACCGGCACAAACGGCGCAGGTGGCAACTCAAATGCCTCAAGAGCCGAGTAATCGTTGGACTGTGACCGAACAAGAAATAGAAGATAGGCTAAATGTCTACCTTGTTGATCACAATGAATATGCCGGCGCATCAGATATTTTTTCTAATGCACGTGTGATTGCCTATGAATCAGGTCAATAAACAATGCAACGTTTAGCACAAGTTTGTTTGGGTTTTTGTCTTAGTCTGTCATCAGCTATTTCAACGGCAGAACCCGAAGCAGTAGCATTATTAGAACGGATGGGCACTGCGGCAAAAAAACTGAACTACGATGGCGTTTTCACTTATCAAATGGGCCGTAAAGTCCAAGCGATTCGTATTATTCACAGTGCTAACGAAAATGGTGAAGTTGAGCGCTTATTATCCTTAAATGGTGCTGCAAGAGAGCTCATTAGGACGAATGATCATGTAACTTGTATTTTCCCTGAGGGTAAACGGATTAATGTCGACAGAAGACCTTTAGGCCGTGGCTTTCCAAGTGATTTATTGAGCCGAATGAGTTCGGCGACGCCTTATTACGCTATCACAATGGGTGATAATGGCCGTGTTGCCAATAGAAAAGCAAAACAACTTGTTGTGTCACCTGTCGATGACTACCGCTATGGTTATCATTTGTGGGTGGATAAGGAGACAGATTTATTACTGCAATCTGACTTATTAACTGATAAAGGACAAGTGTTGGAAAGCTTTACCTTTTCTTCTATTAACTTAAATGTCGACATCCCTGAACTAGCGCTTAAACCGCAAATAGAAGGACAAGCATTGTCATGGAACCGGAATCAGACTGAACCAGTGAGTCAGCGACGAGCAAAAGAGAAGGGACTTAGCTCTTCTTTATGGCAAGTCGGTTGGCTACCAGAGGGGTTTGCTTTAGTTGCAGAGCAAAGTCGGCGTAAAGCCCACAACGATAAAGTGGTTGAACAACGTGTTTATAGTGATGGACTTAGCTCAGTGTCCGTTTTTATTGAGCAAAAAGCAGCACATCACCATTTGGAAGGTGGCAGTAGAATGGGTGCTATCAACGCGTTTGGAGTCATGGAAGATAACCATTACATCACTGCGGTAGGTCAAGTGCCAGGGCATACTGTTGAGAAAATTGTCCGTTCAATAACGATGGCAGAATAAGCGGGAATGATTGAACAACAAGCGACCGTTGTCGAGGTCGATGATGACAGAGTTATGCTACAAGCAGCACGCCAATCAACATGCAGTGGCTGCCAACTAAAACAAGGTTGTGGAACAGGCTTGTTGGCTAAACATGTCGGACAACGTTTCTCAAAAATTGTGGTCAATAAAACGACGGATGTTGAAATAGGTCAACAGCGAACAGTCGTGATTCCAGAGCAGACATTATTGCAAGGAGCAGCCCTAATGTACTTATTGCCATTAGGTTTATTGATTCTATTTTCAATGGTGGCGAGAATATTAGCACTAGGTGATGGCTTTGAAATTATCTTGGGACTGGTCGGTTTGTTATCTGGTTTTTTATGGGTAAAACAGCGTTTAAAAAATAAAAAAGATGGTTTTCAAGCCAGAATTTTAGAGGAATAAAAGATGAAACAGCACAGAATTTGGGTATGGCTAACCGTCATGGTGATAACACTGGCATTAAGCCTGCCGCTTCAAGCAAGGAGCTTGCCTGAGTTTACTGAATTGGTCTCAAAAAACAGTGCTGCTGTGATCAATATCAGCACAATTAAAAATAATCAAACACGTAAGTTACGCCTGCCTAAAGGAATGGAAATTCCAGAAGGTATGCCGCTCGATGATATGTTTAAACATTTCTTTGGTCCGAATAATCGAGGACAAAGACCGCAGCCTTCTGAGTCTCATTCTTTGGGCTCAGGCTTTGTCTTATCTGAAGATGGTTACATTATGACCAATCACCATGTGATTAAAGATGCTGATGAAATCATTGTACGTTTTAGTGATAGAACTGAGTTGGAAGCAAAAGTACTGGGTAGCGATGAGCGTAGTGATATCGCGTTATTAAAAGTAGAAGCTAAAGGACTCACAGCAGTAAAGTTGGGTGACTCAACTAGGTTACAAGTAGGCGAATGGGTCTTGGCAATTGGTTCGCCATTTGGGTTTGACTCATCAGCCACGGCTGGTATTGTCAGTGCCCTAGGGCGAAATCTACCGAGTGATAATTACGTTCCTTTTATTCAAACAGATGTCGCGATCAATCCGGGTAATTCCGGTGGTCCATTGTTTAATCTGGATGGGGAAGTAATTGGCGTTAATTCTCAGATATACAGTAGGACCGGTGGTTTTATGGGCGTATCGTTCGCTATTCCAATGGATGTCGCTTTAGATGTAGTTGAACAAATAAAGTCACAGGGCTATGTCAGCCGAGGCTGGTTAGGAGTTGTAATCCAAAACGTCACGAGGGAATTGGCCGAATCCTTTGGTCTAGATAAACCGCATGGTGCCCTGGTCTCAAGAGTGACGCCAGAAAGTCCTGCGGCAAAAGCCGGTATCGAAACAGGTGATGTCATACTGAAATTTAATGGTCATCGCATCACAACATCATCATCATTACCGCCTTATGTAGGCAGAACTAAAATTGGCGAATCTGTACCCGTCGTTGTCATGCGAAATAAGAAGCAGAAGACGTTGAGGGTAACGATTGAAAAGCTGGAAGAAAACACAGCTGCAAGGATAAAAGCAGGTAGTAAACCGGGAAGATTAGTTGATGATCGTTTAGCAGTTGAAATTGCTGAATTAACCCAACAACAACGTGAACAATATGATGTTGAGAAAGGCGGTGTCATCGTTGTGACGGTCGAGAAAGGTGCTGCTGCCAAGGCCGGGCTGAGACGTGGCGATGTCGTTGTAAGTTTGAATAACTTACAAATTACCAGTGCAAAACAGTTTTTAGATATTGCACGTGATTTGCCGGGAGATAAAGCCATTCCAGTGTTGGTACAACGCCAGCAAGGGGCTATTTTCTTAGCGTTAAAAATAGAAAAAGAATAATTAGATTAGGGAGAAGGGTTTCACTGTCGTTTAAACAGGACAGACGACTGCTTTTACCGTAAAATTAAGTATTAAAGTATTATCGGCCGGTACTTAAGTATCGGCCGATTTTTTTACAGGTACAGATTTTAAAAGGTATACATAGTTTTATGGAGCATATCCGTAATTTCTCGATCATTGCTCATATTGACCATGGTAAATCTACGATTGCAGATCGTTTTATCCAAGTGTGTGGTGGCTTAACTGACCGTGAAATGTCATCTCAAGTCCTCGATTCAATGGATATTGAGCGGGAACGTGGCATTACGATAAAGGCGCAAAGTGTTTCTCTAGACTATAAGGCAAGGAATGGTGAAACTTACCATCTCAACTTCATTGATACCCCAGGCCATGTTGACTTTTCTTATGAAGTATCACGTTCATTAGCAGCCTGTGAAGGGGCATTATTGGTTGTGGACGCTGCGCAAGGGGTCGAAGCGCAAAGTGTTGCGAACTGTTACACCGCTATTGATTTGGACTTAGAAGTACTACCGGTCTTAAATAAAATTGATTTACCGTCTGCTGAACCCGAGCGTGTGGCACAAGAAATAGAAGACATTATTGGCGTGGATGCTCTGGATGCTGTGCAATGTAGCGCCAAAACAGGTTTAGGTATCGAAGATTTATTAGAAGCTTTAGTGGAACGGATTCCAGCACCAAAAGGTGAACCCGATGGGGAGTTAAAAGCACTTATTATTGACTCTTGGTTTGATAGTTATGTTGGTGTTATTTCCTTAGTGAGAATCATGCAAGGGTCTATTAAAACCAAAGATAAAATTAAAGTGATGTCGACAGGCCATGAGTACCAAGTGGAGCAAGTCGGGGTCTTTACACCTAAACGAACGAAACGAGATGCTTTGTTTTGTGGTGAGGTGGGCTATGTTATTTCTGGCGTTAAAGATATTGAAGGTGCGCCTGTTGGCGATACGTTAACCCATGTTCATAAGGGTGCAACAGAAATGTTACCGGGGTTTAAATCGGTAACACCACAGGTCTATGCCGGTATTTTCCCAGTAAGCTCAGATGATTTTGAAGCCTTCCGCGAAGCTTTGGGTAAGTTAAGACTAAATGATGCATCGCTGTTTTTTGAACCAGAAAATTCTCAGGCCTTAGGCTTTGGTTTTCGTTGTGGTTTTTTAGGCTTGTTGCATATGGAAATTATCCAAGAGCGCCTCGAACGAGAATATGATTTAGATTTAATTACAACAGCACCCACTGTTGTCTTTGAAGTATTGAATCGAAAAGGTGAAGAGCTAAAAATAGAAAATCCAGCCTTGTTACCGGATACCGGGACCATTGATGAAATTCGTGAACCTATTGTTATTGCCGATATATTGGTTCCTCAAGATCATTTAGGTGCTGTTATCACCTTATGTGTGGAAAAACGCGGTGTTCAAACTGCGATGCGGTATATGGGTAAGCAAGTGGCTTTGTGTTATGAAATACCGATGAATGAAGTAGTCATTGATTTCTTTGATCGCATTAAGTCCGTCAGCCGAGGTTATGCTTCGTTAGATTACCATTTTGTGCGATTCCAGCCTGCTGATTTGGTGAAGTTAGATATATTAATTAATGGTGAACGGGTTGATGCTTTGTCAATGATTGTCCATCGAGAACAAAGTATCAGTCGTGGGCGGGAATTAGTTGAGAAAATGAAAGAACTGATTCCAAGGCAAATGTTTGATATTGCCATTCAAGCAGCTATTGGTGGCCATATTATTTCGCGTTCAACTGTTAAAGCCATGCGTAAGAACGTATTGGCAAAATGTTATGGTGGTGACGTATCACGTAAGCGTAAATTACTTGAGAAACAAAAAGCAGGTAAGAAACGGATGAAATCGATTGGTAAGGTTGATGTACCACAAGAAGCCTTTTTGGCCGTATTACAATTATCTAAAAAATCTTAACAGAGGAAAGTGAGTGTGAGTTTTCCAGCTTTAATGGTGACCCTTGTAGTAATAACAGGGACAATATGGTTATTAGATAAATGGCTTTGGGCGCCTGCAAGAGGACCGAAAGAGGCGGAACCGGTCATCGTGGAATATGCAAAATCATTTTTCCCAATTATTTTAGCGGTGCTGATTGTGCGTTCTTTCTTGATTGAACCTTTCCGAATTCCATCAGCATCAATGGTTCCAACCCTGAGAATTGGCGACTTTATATTGGTCAACAAGTTTGATTATGGTGTTCGGCTGCCGGTATTAAATAGTAAGGTGATTGAAATGGGTGAGCCTGAGCGCGGTGATGTCGTGGTTTTTCGTTACCCTCCACAACCACAAATAGATTATATTAAACGGGTAGTTGGTATGCCGGGCGATCGCATCCAATATAAAGATAAAACTGTTTATATAAACGGCAGGGCTATGGCGCAACAGGTAGAACATAAGCCTATTGAGTTAATGGGAATCATGGGAACCCAAGACAAACTGCTAACAGAACAATTAGGTGATACAAATCACCAAATCGCAGTATCGCCAGGCCAACAGAGAGTAGTTGTTGATATGATTATTCCTGAAGGCGAGTATTTTGTGATGGGCGATAATCGTGACAATAGCAGCGATAGCCGCTTTTGGGGAACAGTGCCAGAAGCAAACTTAGTAGGGAAAGCATTTTATATTTGGATGAGTTGGGATTGTAATGCGAGTGCCATTTGTATTAACGGTGAGCGAATAGATAATTCAATTAATTAATGGGGGCCACAATGAAACGACAACAAGGAGACATGACACTCATAAGTTGGGTAATCGTATTGGGCACTATTGCATTCTTTGTCACTTTTGCAATGCGTCCATTTCCAATGTACCAGGGATATTTCGGTGTTGTTACCGTCATGGAAGGGATGGAAAAGGAAATTACAACGAACAAATTGACCAAGTAACAAGTTATGATTTTATTAAGTAAGCGTTTTAATACCGGGTATATCTTTAGTGTAATAAAAGATAGTATTGAATTATTGCGAGGTAAAAATAATGTTCATGTCGATAAAATCATTATCGACTATGAAGTAAGAGAGTCTTATGTTGCCCAAATCAATTTGGTCGGTAGTTTTCATGTCGAAGCAGAGGCTAAGAATCCAGTTCGATGAACATAACATCTCGCCAAAATGCACTGCTGACGCAATTAGAATACCAATTCAAAGATACATCGCTGTTTTTACAAGCGTTAACGCATCGTAGTGCCGATGCTAAGAATAACGAACGGCTAGAATATTTAGGAGACGCGATTTTGAGCTTCGTGATAGCTGAAGCCTTATTTGACAGTTTTCCCCAAGTACGAGAAGGTAAATTGAGTCGTTTACGCTCATCTTTGGTGAAAGGCGTAACGCTGGCAGAAATTGGTCGAGAATTAGCGTTAGGTGAAGTGTTGATTTTAGGACCAGGCGAATTAAAAAGTGGTGGTTTTCGCCGTGAGTCTATCTTAGCAGACACGGTCGAAGCGATTTTAGGTGCTGTATATTTGGACAGTGATGTTGCTCAAGTTAAAGCCTTAATAATGAGGCTTTATAAAGAACGGCTTGAGAGCATTGATGTCGATGAGGTGATAAAAGATCCAAAAACACGGCTGCAAGAATTATTGCAAAGTCGCCAACAGGCATTGCCTATTTATGGTGTGAAAGAACTAAAACAAGGTTCAGATAAGCCACCCCTATTTGAAGCGTCATGTCAGGTGTCATTATTAGACAAAGTGGTGGTTGCACAAGGGGCTAGCCATCGTAAAGCAGAGCAAAAATCGGCAGAACGCGCATTGATATTATTAGCAGAGAAATTATGACAGAAACGACCTTTAAATCAGGCTATGTCGCCATTATTGGCCGTCCAAATGTCGGTAAATCGACCCTCATTAATCGCGTGTTAGGGCAAAAGCTGTGCATTACATCTCGCCGGCCTCAAACCACCCGACACCGGATTTTGGGAATTAAAACAGAAGAGAGTAGTCAGTTAGTTTATGTTGATACACCTGGCCTTCATACGGATGGTAAACGTGCGATGAATCGCTATCTAAATCGGGCAGCGGCATCGTCGATTGATGACGTCGATGTGATTTTATTCATGGTGGATGGGCTGAATTGGACAGATGATGATGAGCAGGTACTAGAAAGGCTTAAAAGCAATGCCACTGCCCCTGTGATATTAGTGTTAAATATGGTCGATAAATTGTCTGATAAAGCGATGTTATTACCCCATGTAGAAAAGATAACTCAAGAGTATAACTTTGCCAAGGTATTACCTATTTCAGCACGTAAGGGAATTAATGTCGACGAGCTTGAAACAGAAATAAAACAATTAGTCCCGGAAGGAGAATTGATTTTTCCTGAAGACCAGTTCACAGATAGGAGTTCCCGTTTTTTAGCAGCTGAACTGGTCAGAGAAAAGTTGTTTAGGCAATTAGGCCAAGAGTTGCCTTATTCTTTAACGGTTGAAATAGAGCAATATAAGCAAGAAGATGAACTGATAAGAATCAGTGCCGTTATCTATGTCGAGCGAAGTGGCCAAAAATCCATTGTCATTGGTAAAAAAGGTGAACTATTAAAAGCGGTTGGCCGGGAAGCACGGATAGAAATGGAAGGAATGTTTGACAGCAAAGTCTTTCTGGAACTTTGGGTTAAGGTTCGCGATGGTTGGTCGGATAATGACCGCATGTTGAAAAACCTTGGATATAACGACGAGTTATAGCGAGTGATAGTGTGAATGTTGATCTCCAACTAGGATTTATCTTACATCAACGTCCCTATAGAGAAACGAGTGTTTTATTAGATATTTATAGCCAAGATTATGGCCGGCTTAGCATACTCGCTAAAGGGGTAAGACGGAAAAAACGTAGCCAAGCAGGGTTATTACAACTTTATCAACCTCTATTACTATCGTGGTTTGGACGAAGTGATTTACAAGTATTAAATGCAGTAGAAGCAAGTGGCCCAGCGTATTTATTACAAGCAGAATCTGCGTTATGTGGACTCTATATTAATGAATTAATGGTTAAACTTTTACCATTATGTGAGACCGAACCTGAATTATTCGACGCCTATCAGCAAGCTTTATTGGGACTACAGTCTGGTGGCAATAATGAAATCACATTACGGTTATTCGAAAAGCACTTATTAAGTCATCTGGGTTATGGTTTAGTCATTGAACATGAGGCTGAAACCGGTGTTAAGATAGCGGTAGAGGAAAGTTATTATTATGTTGCTGATACAGGCTTACATCGCTGGCAACCCGGAATGAGATTCAACCGAATATCAGGTGTAAGCCTACAACATCTCATTGATGAGCAGGGCTTTGATAAAACTAGCTTAAAAGAAATTAAACAACTGATGCGAATGGTGATACATTTTTACCTTGCAGGTGCCCCCCTGCGAAGCCGTGATCTATTCCATCAACAACATTCAACGACAACGCATTAACAGAAATGGGTAGACAGGAAACATGACAATACAATTGGGCGTAAACATCGATCACATTGCAACATTAAGACAGACAAGAGGGACGTTATATCCTGATCCTGTACAGGCAGCAATCGAGTCTGAGCAAGCAGGTGCTGATGGCATAACGATTCATCTTCGCGAAGATCGGCGCCATATTCAAGAACGCGATGTGATGATGTTGTCAGACATTTTGCAAACAAAAATGAATTTAGAAATGGCTGTGACGGATGAAATGTTGGCCATTGCAGAAAAATATAAACCGAGTGATTGCTGTCTTGTACCAGAGCGTCGCCAAGAGTTAACAACAGAAGGCGGCTTAGAAGTAGTAGGACAAATGACTAAAATGAAAGCCGCTTGCCAACGTCTAGCTGATGCAAATATTAGCGTCTCATTATTTATCGACCCTGATTTTACTCAAATTGATGCTGCGGTGGCTTGTGGTGCGCCAGTGATTGAACTACATACCGGTGCGTATGCCGATGCACCAACACATGAGGCAGCTCAACAGGAATTAAAAACAATTGCTAAAGCAGTTGATTACGCCAGACAAGGAGGCTTACAAGTGAATGCAGGCCATGGATTGAACTACCATAACACCACTGCCATTGCTAAGATTCCTGATATCGTGGAGTTGAATATCGGTCACGCCATTATTGCACGTTCAGTTTTTACTGGATTGAAAACAGCGGTAAGAGAAATGAAAGAACTGATGCAAGTAGCACGCGGATGATATTTGGCATCGGTACTGACATTGTTGAAATCCAGCGCATGCAAGATTTATTGGATAAGTATGGCGTTAAAGCAGCTCAGAAAATATTGAGTGAGACAGAGTTGGCCGAATTTGAACAAGCCACCAATCAAGCTGCATTTATAGCCAAACGATTTGCCGCTAAGGAAGCTACAGCTAAGGCCTTCGGAACAGGTTTTAGAGATGGCCTAAATTTAGGCCATATTGCGGTCAAGAATAATGAGGCAGGTAAGCCAGAGTTATATTTCACTGAGCGAGCTGGTGCACTATTATTGGAGTTAGGTATCGTAGCCTGTTTTCTTAGTCTCAGTGACGAGCAACACTATGCCATAGCCCATGTTGTGATGGAGAAAAAGGTATGACAGATTATCCGACTATTGATGCTTGTATTGGCAACACCCCATTGGTTAGGCTACAACGACTCCCGGGTAATACAACTAATACCATCTTAGCTAAGCTTGAAGGGGATAATCCAGCAGGTTCTGTAAAAGATCGCCCGGTGCTGAGTATGATAAAACGCGCTCAAGCACGGGGGGATATCAAGCCAGGAGATACCTTGATTGAAGCTACAAGCGGCAATACCGGTATTGCACTGGCGATGATTTCAGCGATTCTCGGCTATAAGATAGTTTTGATTATGCCTGAGAATATGAGTATTGAACGAAGAGGATCAATGAAAGCCTATGGTGCTGAGATTATCTTAACCGACTCGATGGAAATATCACGAGATTTGGCCTTGGAAATGGAAGCCAACGGACAAGGCAAAGTGTTAAATCAATTTGGTAACCTTGATAACCCGTTGGCTCACTATGAAACGACGGGACCTGAAATTTGGCAAGATACGAGTGGTAAAGTGAGCCACTTTATCAGTGCGATGGGTACGACAGGGACAATCATGGGTGTATCACGTTTCCTAAAAGAACAAAATGAAGCGGTACAAATCATAGGTGTACAACCGACTGAGGGCAGTGCGATTCCTGGAATAAGGCGCTGGCCGAAAGAATATCTCCCCACTTTTTTTGAAGCTAAACGCGTAGATGACATCATGGATATGGCGCAAGATGAAGCAGAAGAAACAATGCGACAATTAGCGATTCAAGAAGGTATTTTTTGTGGCGTATCATCGGGGGGTAACGTGGCAGCAGCATTAAGATTATCTAAACAAGTGGCTAACAGTACTATCGTCGCTATCATTTGTGATCGAGGAGATCGTTATTTATCCACGGGTGTTTTCCCAGCTTAAGAATGCGAGTCCTAGTTGTATTTGTCGTTTGTTGCTTGATAGCAAATACGTCATGGGCAATTGAACAAATACAGCTCTCTGTAGGTCATTGGCAGAATGATGACATCAAGTTAGAAAATCTAGATTTAAATATCAGTTATACACAACAGGGTGAATAAAGCGGCAAAAGGTTGGTGGTATCAAAGCGGTGACAAATGGCAGCCAAAATAAGCTAACCGAAAAAATAAATTTAGCCAGTAAACCAGTGGTGGTGTACCATCACTGGTTTTTTATTTAGACGATAAAGAGCAGACAACACATGGCAAGACGCAATCGCCGACGAAAGTTACCACAAGACCCCGTAGTAGCTACAATTGAGTCGTTATCTCATGACGGTAGGGGAATTGCACGAATCGAAGGTAAAACGATTTTTATTGATGGGGCTTTAGCCGGGGAGACCGTACAGTTTCTTTATACCAAAAAGCACAGTAAGTTTGACGAAGGCCGTGTAGTTGAAATTGCTAACCCCTCTGTAGATCGCGTAGAAGCAAAATGCCAACATTTCGGACTCTGTGGGGGTTGTAGTTTAATGCATATGTCGCCACAAGCGCAGCTCACTTTAAAGCAAAATACGCTGATGGAACAGATGAGCCATTTCGGTCAGTTGACACCTGAAGAGTGGCTTGAGCCCTTAACTGGACCATTATGGGGCTATCGGCGTAAAGCGCGTTTAGGCGTTAAACATGTGCCGAAAAAGCAACGTGTCTTAGTTGGCTTTAGAGAAAAAGGCTCACCTTATCTAGCTTTATTAGAGCAATGTGAAGTGCTTGATGAGAGAGTAGGACATCGTTTATCAGATCTGGGCGAAATGATAGCTGATCTTGATGCTTATAACCGTATTGCTCAAATTGAAGTGGCAATGGATGATGAACATGTTGCTTTGGTTTTTAGAAATTTAGATGAGCTTTCGGAGTCAGATCAACAAACTATACTGGCATTTGGCCAGCAGAATGACTTTTGGATTTATTTACAATCAGGTGGCCCTGAGACAGTCACGCCAATTTGGCCATTAGATCCTCAATTGCACTATGTACCAGAGTTAGGTTTAACATTAAATTTTGAACCCAATGATTTCACGCAAGTCAATGCGGATATTAATGAAAAAATGATACAAAAAGCGATGGACTTGTTGGAAGTAACTGAGCAAGATCGTGTTCTGGATTTATTTTGTGGTTTAGGTAATTTTAGTTTGCCAATGGCAAAACGGGCTGGTGAAGTAGTAGGTGTCGAAGGAGATGAAGCATTAGTTAGGCATGCACAACAAAATGCGGCTCTAAATAATTTAGAAAATGCCATATTTGAACAAGCTGATCTGAGTAAAACAACTTTAAAAGAATACGATTGGTCGCAAGCCGGTTTTAACAAAGTTTTATTAGATCCACCCAGGAGTGGTGCTTTTGAGGTATTACCCCAATTAGCTGAGCTAGGTGCACAACGCATTGTCTATGTGTCATGTAACCCAGCGACATTAGCGAGAGATGCAGGTGAACTGGTTAATCAACTTGGTTACAAACTATTATCAGCCGGTATCATGGATATGTTTCCACATACTAGCCATGTCGAATCGATAGCTATTTTTGAAAAACAATGAATATCCTAAAATTGAGCGCATATGGCCTAACTAACCAAAAAGAAGGGTATGAAGAATTAGCAAATGAATGCTAGTCCGCGCTTATTGATAAAATTTAGTATCAAAGTCCAATTGTTTTTGATTGTGGCTAAGAGTATTTTTTCAATACAGGGGCTAACTGAGCAATACTGTACGGCTTTTTTAAACATTAAGCCAAGGTTGGTGAGAGCCAAATACGGAAAGCTATAGGTCTTTAGTATTTAAACATTAAAGATGGCTCGGTTGCATTTTTCGATATAAGGAAAATGACATGAAAAAAATTGTTTTATTTGCATCAGCATCGCAGATGTCAGTACAAGCGCAAGCTGCTATCGTTGGCGTTACGGGGTAGAGTGTACAAAGCACCCCAACGGTTGTAGAAGAAGATGGGGTCTTGAGTACTGATGGTAATGGCCGTTATGTACAAAATGGTTTTGATGAACAGAAGGGTATATTTTTAGGGAGTGCCCTTAATGCTGATGCTGGAGTACGAAGCATAGCTCGAAACCAGTACGTTAACAGCCATCTTATCTTTTTGAACACCAAAGGCAATACACTTGCATCAATAACTGCTACATGGGAGTTTGACGGTAAGATATTAGGTATTATGTTAGACACTGGAGGAAACTTAATGGAGGCCAGTGATCCTTTACTGGCATATGCTAACTATTTTACAAATACAGGTGGTTTATCTACATTTAATTTGGCTGGTTTTGAAAGTAATGACTCGTATTCGGGCTTAGGTACAAATTTCCTTACTGTAATAAGCAAAGCAAGAGAACCAGGTGATAGGATTCGCGTTGTAACTGTTTCTGAAGTCCCAGTACCTGCTGCATTATGGTTATTTGCACCTGCACTTATGGGCTTTTTAGGGTACTAGAAAGTCTAAAGCAGCGTAAATAACAAACAAAACATCTAGTTAAGTTTGATCCGGGCTTATTTTGATAAGTTCAGCTTTTTTATGAGATTAAAAAGCAGAATTCATTTAACTTTCTTAAGAGAGTAATCAGTCCATCATTTCGGAATTTGTACCATGTTTACATCATAAAGAATAATAAAGTCATTGAGAGCAAACTCATTGAACTACTTAGCGGAAGTGCCTTTTATCAATAAGGAAGTAAACGGAGCAAACATTGGAAGTGATACGCAACCTGATAGACATAGTTTCTGAACCTCAATTGTTAGTAGTGTTATGGCTGCTTTCACTGGTTCTAATTGCTAGTCATACAGAAGAAAAGTAAGCTAACAAACTAAGTCTTTGGAATAGCTAATAGAAAAGCCGTGAGATAATTCTCACGGCTTTTCTATTATAGGCATCCTGTCTGAAAGCGCTCAGCTCAGGCTAAGACATTTTAGCTTCCATATCTGAAACAACATGGGCCATTTCTACGACACTATCTGGGTTAACAGAGACAGTACTGACGCCTTGTTTAACCAAGAACTTAGTGATTTCAGGGAAATCAGATGGTGCTTGTCCACAAATCCCAACGTACTTGCCCGCTTTTCTACAAGCAGCAATCGCCATTTCAAGCATTTTAAGGACGGCCTCATTGCGCTCATCATAGTGACCAAGTAGATTAGAATCGCGGTCAACGCCCAATGTTAACTGCGTTAAGTCATTTGAACCGATAGAGAAACCATCGACCAATTCAAGGAACTGGTCTGCCAAAATAACATTAGCAGGAATTTCACACATTAAGAAAATCTTAAGACCGCGTTTACCTCGAACTAGGCCGTGAGAAGCCATTAAGTCAATAACTTGTTTGGTCTCTTCAACAGTACGGGCAAAAGGAATCATGACCGTTACATTATCTAGTCCCATGGTTGTGCGAGCAATACGTAAGGCGTTACATTCAAGGGCAAATGCTTCACTGAATGCTTCACTTAAATAACGAGTAGCCCCACGAAAACCCAACATTGGATTTTCTTCAGAGGGTTCATAAATACTACCGCCGATTAAGTTGGCATATTCATTTGATTTGAAATCGCTTAAACGAACAATAACCGGTTTAGGGTAGAAAGAAGACGCAAGTGTTGCAATACCTTCAGCCAATTTATGAACATAGAAAGAAATGGGGTTAGGGTAACCAACCAAACGAGGTTTGATTTGAGCCTGAACCTCTTTTGGTAGAGTATCATATTCGATTAAGGCATTGGGGTGGACACCTATACTATTATTAATGATAAATTCCATTCGGGCTAAACCAACACCTGAGTTAGGTAAGTTACTTGTCTTAAAAGCAATTTCTGGATTAGCCAAATTAAGCATAATGCCTGTCTTTTCTGGCTTAGGAATGCTTGAGATATCAATTTTTTCAATGTGATGTGGTAATTTACCTTGATAAACAAGACCTGTATCACCCTCAGCACAACTGACAGTAACAATATCTCCTGTTTTGATCACTTCGGTTGCTCTATTAGTACTAACAATAGCGGCGATACCGAGTTCGCGAGCGATAATCGCTGCATGGCAAGTACGTCCACCACGGTTAGTAACAATGGCGCCCGCAATCTTCATGACAGGTTCCCAATCAGGGTCGGTAATGTCTGTGACTAGGATCTCACCAGGTTTTAACTCGGCCATCTGTTCGGTTTTCATAATGACACGAGCTTTACCACTGGCAATTTTACTGCCGACACTCTTACCTTCAATAACGACTTTGCCGCGGGCTTTAAGAACATGGTTCTCAAGCGCATTTAATGACTTGGTAGATTCAACTGTTTCCGGACGGGCTTGAACAACAAAAAGCTCACCACTATCACCATCTTTGGCCCACTCGATATCCATTGGCATGGGACGACCAGCTTTCTTAGAGTAGTGTTTTTCGATAATGACAGCCGTTTTAGCCAAGCTCAGAACTTCATCATCATTAATACAGAATTTTGCCTGCATCGCCGGTGAAACTTTTGTGTTTTCAACAGCACCTGTCGAACCAGATTGGTTTTCAGAGTAAACCATCTTCAACTGTTTACTACCCAGTTGATGTTTAATGATAGGGAGGTATTTTGTCCCTAGTGTTGGTTTGAAAACGTAAAATTCATCTGGATTAACCGCACCTTGTACAACATTCTCACCAAGACCCCAAGCACCAGTGATAAAGACAATATCTCGGAAGCCGCTTTCAGTATCAATGGTGAACATGACACCTGAGGAGGCTTTATCTGAACGAACCATTTTTTGTACAGCAATCGCCAAGGCGACACTCATATGGTCGAAACCTTGGTGTACACGATATGAAATAGCACGGTTAGTGAAGAGGGAAGCGAAAATCTGGCGGCAACTATTAATAAGTGCTGCTGTACCAGTAATATTCAAATGAGACTCTTGCTGACCTGCAAACGATGCATCAGGTAAATCTTCAGCTGTTGCAGAGCTTCGTACAGCGACATCAACATTAGTACCGTATTCTTTTTCTAACTCTTTATAGGCTAGGCCTATTTCATCAACGACGTCTTGTGGCATGGTGCCATTGATAATCAAAGAACGAATATGTTCACCAGTTTCAGCTAATGCTTTAGTGTCATCAACATCTAGTGTCGAGAGCGCATCTGTAATTTTTGCTTCTAAGTCATTATGTTTAAGAAAGTAGCGATAAGCTTCAGCAGTCGTTGCAAAACCATTCGGGATATTAACTCCTTCACGGCTCAGTTCACTGTACATTTCACCCAAGGAAGCGTTCTTCCCACCGACACTGTCGACATCATCAATACTAATATCTGAAAAAAAGCGAATATATTGGTAGCTCATTCAAATCCCCCCCGGGGTTAAATCTAATAAATATGAATCAATAAAAGAAGTGATGACCTTCACCTGAAGTACATTGATAGCACGGTACTGAGTTTTCGATTGGAACGAAAGCGAGAATGGACAGTGAGATTTTTCAATATTACAACAGACAGATTAAACAGCTTCTCAGAATAAAAATTTTAAAAGTTCATACAACGAGTCAAGTTACTTCAGTTTTACGTTAAAGTATACTACCCGTCAGTCCCTTATGAGTTTAATAAACCGTAAACGACTAGTGACAGCCAAAAAACAGATATAGCCGCAATAATCACGAAGAACTGATCGAGAATGAATTGCTCTAGTTTTTTCATAGATATGCCGTCTCAAACAAATATGACAAAATGATGACTAAAAGATACCAGTAATAGACTGGTTTTGCGAGCATTTTTGGCCTAAGAGGTAGTAATAACGGGCACTGACAGTAAATTAATCAGATTAAATGTAATTAAACCGCACCGGAACGGTGCTAAAAATACAATATAATCAAAGAGTTTTGAAGGACTTGCTGAAACATTGTAAAAAGCATGGTTTTATTGTTGAAATACCCTGCTTCAGAGACTAAATTTATGTTTGCGATGCGCTATAGATAGAGAGATAGCCTAATAATCATACGTATCTAGGTAACAAAATTAAGCAACTAATGAAAGCGATGTACAGAGTAATCAACCAAAATTGATTTTCGCTTTCAAGTCGTTTCGAGAGTCTGCATTACGCAAGGCTTCTTCTAACGAAATACGGCCATCTTTGCGGAGTGCTAATAACGCTTCTTCGAATGTAATCATACCCTGATCACAACTGGTACTCATCGCTTCCTTAAGCTCACTTAATTAACTTTTCAAGATTAGGTTAGTGATATGCGAGGTACTGAGTAAAACCTCAATAGCAGCACAGCGTTCACCTACTGTATCAGGGATCAGGCGTTGGGAAATTACGGCACCTAAATTAGCCGATAAATCAATGAAAAGTTGCTTATGTTGAGATTGTGGGAACATGTCAATAATGTGCTCCATCGCATTATTGCCTCACTTGAGTTAATGGGTGTCTTGGTTTGAAAAAGACTATTACCGTAATCATGGTCTGTTAGTAAAGCTAGGCCAGCACTGACTGAAGCTGCTTTAGATTGCTGCTGTTGAACACTGACATCTTGAAGATCGGATTCGACTTCTAATCCAGCACCAAAGTCATCAGCAACATCATCATCATTACCATCTTTTTCGAGTTTAATTTTTAAACGAACCTCATTAACCGAGTCTGTATTTCTTAAAGCCACGTCATAGCTAATTCTGCCGGCTTTATAAAGGTCAAATACCGCGTGGTCGAAGGTTTGCATACCCAGCTCACGTGATCGTGTCATGACTTCTCTAATACCCGAAACATCTCATTTAGAAATCAAGTCAGAAATAAGCAGGGTATTGATCAAAATTTCAATCGCGGCTACGTGACCACCATCCAATGTTTTGATCAAACGCTGGGAAATAATGGCACGTAAGTTAAGCGATAAATCCTGCATTAACTTGATTTGTTTATCAGTAGGGGAAAAATCAAGAATACGATCAATAGTCTGTGTATCCTCAGGTGAAAGTAGGTGTTGAGATAGTGGTGTCATGACACCTTTCATCATGATAGCAGGGGGAAAGCCACCAGTGATAAGGTAAGTCAGAACTATCTTGTTCTAACATCATGCTCAGCAGCTTCACTACCAAAGACATTGCTTCATTTCTTTCCACCTTATGGCCTCTAATACAGCGTTTGTTATAACTAGCTGAACAAACTTATTTAATAGATAGTAAATATGATGCCAGTAAACAACCGGTTTTTAAGTGAAGAAGTTCACACCTTCATAAGGCTATGACTAGGCTTCATATTAGTTCAGGGTAGAGAGTGAATGGTATGATAGCCTGCAAGAAATAAAGATATAATTGAGTGACATGAAATTACATCAGTATGCAGTGTTGATACTCTTAACACTGATGGCAAATACCGTCTCGGCAGAATCTGGTTCCAGCTGGGATTGGGATATGGACTGGGTATCTGGCACATTAGACAATGATTTGTTTTTAGGTAATGACAACGGCTATACCAACGGTGTGTTTTTCTCTGCCTACGATACAGGCTTAGCAGATGAGCAACCACAAGCAAGCCATTTCGTCTGGCCATTACTTTGGACATTACCTGATCAGCAATTTGATGCGGCGGTAAACGCTTATAGTGTTGGCCAAGTGATGATGACGCCAGATGATATCACCGTAAAAAAACCACCTGAATATCAATTACCTTATTCAGGCATGCTTTTTTTCAGCACAACCTATTTAGCGATTGATAAGCAAGTTGCCGATAAACTAAGTAGCACCTTGGGTATTGTTGGTCCTGCAGCTGGGGCAAAAGTCACCCAGAAAACTGTGCATAAATGGATTGGATCGGATGATCCGAAAGGCTGGGGCACACAATTAGAAAATGAACTGGTTTTCCAAATAAGCAGGGGCAGATTGTGGCGACATTGGGTGTCACATAACGAACATGCCGATATTCTACTAAGTAGTGAGGCAGGGATAGGTACGCTATCGAGTTATGCAGAGTCTAGTTTTGTCATACGTTATGGCCGTGGTTTAAGTCGTTCCTATGCCAGTGTTCTGTTAAATAACTCTAGAATCACAAACCCAGTCGCCATTGATAATGGCTGGTATTTATATGCGGGTATGACTGCGGGCTATACGTTTAACCAAATCTATACTGATGGTAATACCTTTCAGGATAGCCAATCGATTGACTATGGCCAAGAACGACTCGGCGTGACAGCAGGCTTAGCTTATTCCTGGGGCAAAATATCAATCACACTAGCCTTAAATGATGCCAATATTTTGGATACACGTTCGGAAGAAGAACTAGAAGATTTGACCCAATATGGATCATTATCTATTGCTTACAAATTGAAATAGGTTGAGCGACTGTTACGAAGGCTGAATATGGTACCGAGGGTCGGAATCGAACCGACACTTCCGAAGAAACCGGATTTTGAATCCGGCGCGTCTACCAGTTCCGCCACCCCGGCATATTCAGGCTGAGGATTATAGCGATTGAAAGTCTTTTAGGGAAGTCTTATTTTATGGAAAGCCTCACTTTTACTCACACCTAGCCCGAGTTGTAAGAATTGAAACGCTGTCAAAACAGTGAAAAAAGTAGTCAGTTTGTTATGATCATCGGATGAAACTAACAGATTTTAAATTTGATTGCCCTACTGAACTCATTGCCCAATTTCCAACCCCAGATAGAACAGCCAGTCGACTACTATCGCTAAATGGAGAAACTGGTGAATACTTAGATCAGAAATTCACTGATTTAATAAAGTTTTTAAGGCCAGGTGATCTATTGGTGTTCAACAATACGAAAGTCATTCCAGCCCGCTTACTAGGTCATAAAGACAGCGGTGGTAAGGTTGAAGTATTGGTCGAACGTATCTTGGATGAGCATCGTGTATTAGCGCATATTCGAAGCAGTAAATCACAGGGAAAAGGACGGCGGTTATTATTAGAAGGTAAACTCAATGTAGAGGTGTTAGGGCGACAAGGGGCCCTATTTGAGTTGTTTTTTCATCATGATGAATTGATAACGACACTACTAGAACAAGTAGGTCGTTTACCGTTACCACCCTATATAGATAGGGAAGTCGCTGAAAACGATGCAGAGCGTTACCAGACTGTTTATGCTGAGGAACTCGGGGCTGTTGCGGCTCCAACAGCTGGCCTTCATTTTGATCAAGCCATGCTCGATAAATTATCTGAATTAGGTTTAGAAACAGCACAGATTACATTGCACGTTGGTGCAGGTACTTTTCAGCCGGTTCGAGTAGATGATATACAAACCCATCAAATGCATTCAGAACGAATTGAAGTAACGGAACAGGTTTGCGAACAAGTTAAAAGAACCAAGGCCAGAGGAGGGCGAGTGATTGCTGTAGGAACAACCAGTGTAAGGGCATTAGAAAGCGCTTCACAGTCAGGTCAAATTGAAGCATTTAATGGTGAAACAGACATATTTATTTACCCAGGCTATGACTTTAAGCAGGTTGATGCGATGATAACCAACTTTCATTTATCAGAATCAACGCTATTAATGTTGGTATCTGCCTTTGCAGGTAGAGAAAATATATTGCAGGCTTATCGACATGCGGTAGAACGACAATACCGCTTTTTTAGCTATGGCGATGCGATGTTTATCACTCGGAAAACAGTATGAAGTCATTAGAGAATATCCGTTTTGTGCTGGTGGGTACGACCCACCCTGGCAACATTGGTGCAGCAGCACGTGCAATGAAGACGATGGGCTTAACCAAATTACATTTAGTTGAACCATTGCATTATCCTAACGCGGAAGCGACAGCACGTGCATCAGGGGCAGATGATGTTTTAGCAAGTGCTGTCGTTCATCAAGATTTAGTCTCTGCTATAACAGGTTGCCATCAAGTTTATGGTATGAGCGCACGCCTACGTCATCTACCCATTTCGGTTGTTGACCCAAGGCAAGCAGTTGCCCGAATTCAACAGCAAGCTGATGATTCTCAAGTCGCTATATTGTTCGGTAGAGAACATTCAGGCTTGTCCAATGAAGAGTTAGATAAGTGCCAACATTTGATTAATATTCCGGCAAACCCAGAGTATAGTTCTTTGAATTTAGCAGCAGCTGTGCAAGTTTTTGCTTATGAATTAAAAATGAGCTTTGCCCCAAGTATAGAAGTTGGGCGAGTGGGTGAAGAACGTGAAGCCATTAATGCCGAAGATTTGGAGCATCTTTACCAACATTTTGAACAGAGCTTAACGGAAATTGGTTTTCTAGACCCAGAAAACCCCAAAAACTTAATGCGTAGATTGAAACGATTATTTAATCGTGCAGATTTGGACAAAAATGAGTTGCAAATTTTACATGGTATTCTGCGATCAGCAGAAAATAACAAGGGAGAACAATCATGAGTGAGAACGTAAGTACATGGCAACATATCAAAGAAGATATTCGCTGCGTTTTTGATCGTGATCCTGCAGCTAGAACGACCATTGAAATTATAACGACTTATCCTGGTGTGCAAGCGATACAATGGCATCGTCTTAGTCATGCTTTATGGAAACGTAACCTAAAATGGCTCGCGAGAATATTGTCAACATTCAGTCGCTGGTTAACGGGAGTAGAAATTCATCCTGCTGCTAAAATCGGTCGGCGGTTCTTCATTGATCACGGTATGGGCGTTGTGATCGGTGAAACAGCAGAGATTGGTGATGATTGCACCTTATATCATGGCGTGACATTAGGTGGAACTTCATGGAAAGAAGGCAAACGCCACCCAACATTGGGCAATGATGTTGTCGTGGGGGCCGGGGCAAAAGTATTAGGACCTATCACTCTTGAAGATGGTGCTCGTGTCGGATCGAATGCTGTTGTGGTGAAAGATGTTCAGTCAGAGCAAACAGTAGTTGGTATCCCCGCTCGTGTCGTCAGAAAGCCTGAAACAGAAGACCAAAAACAAAAACAGAAATTGGCTGAATCGGTGGGATTCGATGCATACGGCACCTCGAATGAAACGCTCGATCCTGTGGCGACTGCGATTCATGGGTTGATTGAACATATTCATTTGACAGACAAGCGTGTTGATGAAATGTGTAAAACAATTCACCAGCTTGGAGGTGAAATCCCCAATGTTAAAATGCCCGATTTAGCTGACTGTGACTTGGCCGAAGAGGATGAAAAAGCACCATCAGCCTAAAAGTTGACTAAAATACTCGGACATGTAAAGATTTCGTCATATAATAAAAACAACAGGAATAATAGGAGGGATTGCTATGAGATTAACAACAAAAGGCCGTTACGCTGTCACAGCGATGTTAGATTTAAGTCTAAATTATGGTGTTCGTCCTATCACACTCGCCGACATTTCAGATCGACAGGGGATCTCTTTATCGTACCTCGAACAGCTATTTTCTAATTTACGCCGCCAAGGACTTGTCAGTAGTTCACGTGGGCCTGGTGGAGGCTATCGCCTAAGCCGTTCAGCAGATGAGGTGACAGTATTGGATATCATTTCTGCTGTTGATGAAAAGGTGGATACAACTCGTTGTGAAGGCAAAGGCAACTGTTCAAATGGGGAACAATGTCTGAGTCATGAAATCTGGCATAGCCTGAGTGAACAAATCAAAATGTACTTAGGTGGTATTACCCTAGGTCAGGTTGTAAAGGACCATCAAATGAATAATGGGACCAGTGATAAGGTCATCAAATTTGAGGCAACAGGATAAAAAGTGATTACCGTAACAGAATCAGCAGCGAACCGAATTAAAGACATGATCGCTAAGCGCGGGTCAGGTGTTGGATTACGCGTGGGCGTGACAGAAAGTGGCTGCTCAGGATACAAATATGCATTGGATTATGCTGAATCTGTCACTGATGATGATGTTGTAATTGAGCGTGACGATGCCAAAGTGGTTGTTGACCAAAAAAGCATGGACATTATTAATGACACGGAATTAGATTTTGTTAGAGATGGACTAAACCAAAGTTTTAAATTCAACAACCCCAACGCAGTATCTGAATGTGGTTGTGGTGAAAGTTTTAGCATTACAAAATAAAACCAAGTAAATTTCCCGATAATAACATCAACACTGCTATGATCTTGGTATGCAAGATTTAGATAACCTTACTTTTGATGCTAAACATATCTGGCACCCATACAGCAGTGCCAAACAACCTGGCCAAATTCATGAAGTCATCTCTGCCAAAGGGGTTTACTTAACCCTGAATGACGGTAGAAAAGTGATTGATGGTATGTCATCGTGGTGGTCTGCCATTCATGGTTATAATCACCCTGAGTTAAATCAAGCAGCCAAACAGCAAATCGATAATATGGCCCATGTCATGTTTGGAGGCTTAACGCATCCTCCTGCCATTGAACTTGCACGAAAATTAATCGATATTACGGCAGCACCATTGCAATATGTCTTCTTTGCTGATTCAGGCTCAGTGGCAGTTGAAGTCGCTATTAAAATGGCCATTCAATATTGGTTTTCTCAAGGTAAAACACAAAAACAAAAAATATTAACACTTCGAAATGGCTATCACGGAGATACCTTCGGCGCCATGTCAGTCAGTGACCCTGAAAATGGTATGCACAGTATGTTTGAGCAAGTATTAACCAAACAAGTCTTTGCTCCAGCACCTGCTTGCCAACGAGATGAAGACTGGCAAGAGAGTGATATCTCAGAATTTGAGGCCTTAATAGAAGCACAGCATGGAGAGTTGGCAGCGGTCATGCTAGAGCCATTAGTACAAGGTGCGGGTGGTATGCGAGTCTACTGCCCAGAATACCTACGCCAGGTCAGGAAGCTGTGTGATCAATATAACGTGCTATTAATACTAGATGAAATAGCAACTGCCTTTGGGAGAACAGGGACTTTATTTGCCTATGAACAAGCCGATATATGTCCAGATATTCTTTGCTTAGGCAAAGCGCTAACGGGGGGCTATTTGACCTTGGCAGCGACATTATGTACGAACAAAGTCGCTAAAGGGATCAGTGCAGATGACAATGGGGTTTTAATGCATGGCCCAACGTTTATGGCGAACCCTTTGGCTTGCAAGGTAGCATCCGCAAGTTTAGATGTATTACTAGCATCAGATTGGCAAAACCAAGTGAAGCAGATTGGGCAACAATTAGAGTCTGAATTAAGGGGTTACCAGTCGAATTCGCTAGTGAAAGAAGTCAGAGTGAAAGGGGCAATCGGTATTATTGAACTCCATGACATGATATGGGAGCAAATGGCATGGATGCCTAAATTTATTGTTGATCAAGGCGTGTGGATCAGGCCATTCAAGAACCTAATTTATACTATGCCGCCCTATATTATTCAGTCTGATGAATTAGGTCAGTTAACCTCAGCTATGGGCAAAATACTACTAGAATTAAAAAGTAGAAGTATTTAAATTGGAGCAGCTCATATATACAGGAGAAAGGGGAAGGATATGTCAAACGAAGGTTACCACGAGCCAGTTGACGAACTAAGCCATAAAACAAGGGATGTGCATCGTGCCATTACATCATTGATGGAAGAGCTAGAGGCCGTCGATTGGTATAACCAACGTGTCAATGCGTGTAAAGGTCCAGAGCTAAAAGCGATCCTGGAACTTAACCGTGATGAAGAAAAAGAACATGCAGCGATGGTACTAGAATGGATCCGCCGCCAAGATCAGACTATGGATAAAGAACTGAAAGATTACTTGTTCACGGATAAACCGTTAGCACTCGATTAAACTTAAAATGGCTGGCTTATGGTTATTTATATTAAGTAGCCATAAGCTGGCTATTGGTATTGAGTGAAATACCATTCAAAGGTTTCATCCTTCCGGGCATCATAAAGTGTCACTACCTCATAATTTTGCCCATCAAGACGAGTGACACTGTGCTTGATAAACTCTAAGCCATGAAACTCAATAAAAGCATCTCTTTCAGCGCGATTAATCACTTGAAATGCAGTTTCCAATGATTCGCCATTTCCAGTGAGCCAAACCGCCTCTAACAACTGATTCATCACTGACTCGTGATATTGGCTTTGAGCGGCATCATCCGACTCAAGCTGACATACCATCGCAGTGTAATGACCATTTAGACTAGCGTAATTCATGGCTAAAAGCTCATCAACAATATCGAGACAAGTCATCCAGTCGATAGCTTCTATCGCTTCGAAAGCACCATGAGTCAATGTTTCTTCAGCAATGGCATGTGATTGATTGCGTATCGTTAAAACTACAAACTGTCTTAGCTCTGTTATTTTCGTAAGAACTGGCCCAGTCTCAATATCATCAATTAAAGCTAGGTAACGAGCTGCATATTCATTTTGAGCCTGATCGCTTGGTATTTGAGTTTGTCGTACAGAAGTACAAGATGAAAGTAAACAAACCATAAAAGTAAAAAGAATAGATTTCATTGTTAGAAGCTTGTGTTGTAATAAATAATACCAAAGGCTTAAGAATTTATCCTTTTCGATATAAATTTGTCGTAAATTATATAGCTTCATAACTTAATTGGAATAAGTAATACGGACCCTAATGAAAAACATAAGAAAAACCTAGAAGGATTTCAGTTTGCAGGTTTTATCGCTACGATTGGAATATTATTATTAAGTATCGCACTAGAAGCAATTAATGTCTCAAAGGGTAATGCGTTAATACGTGTGCTTACTAATGAAACAACACCTAAAGCTACGTTGGTAATAGGCGCCGTCATAGTGTGGTGGAGTAAAAGGCGAACAGTGTCTTTGATTAAAGATAATGCGGAGATCCGAGCAGCAGACGGCTGAAAGCTTAGTAAGAAAAAGAACAACCTTATTTTCTTATAGTGGCCTTCTAGCCAATTCAACTAACGCCTGCCGAGCTTCCATTGTATCGCTAATGGGCGAATCAAACCGAATACGGTGTAATCGACTATTGACACGTAGATGAAATCCTTCACTATCAATTCCCACCAGCTTGGGTAAGTTTTCAGTATCGTAGGCGATATCAAATAAGTCACAATAATGGTTGATTGCATCTTGATGATCGTCATTCATATGATCAACCATGCCGGTTTCTTCTTCAAAATGGAACGGATTCGCTTTGAGAAAATCAGCTTTCTCAACCCAGTAAATTTCACCAAAACCACCGATATACCTCACACGGACACAATCGAGCGTGTAGAAATTGAAATCATGACTTTTATGAAAGCCGCGTGAGTTAGGGTAGAAGCGATAATATCGCTCAGCAACAACATCACTATCATTCAATACAGCATCGGCAAGATAAGTGGTGCGCCCAGATGCTTGGCTATCATCAGTGAACGGATCATAGCTAATCAGAGACACTTTGTTATCTGCTTTGATATTACACGTATGTTGCGCAATGGTGCTGATCAGAATGATGGGACGACCATCGCCATCAAGACAAAAAGGCGTAATCGAACCAAAGGGATAGCCAGACATATCAATGGATAGGGTACTCAATACACCATTACATTGGCTTTGTAATAAGGCTCTAGCTTGTTGTGCAGCCTGGTCTGTTTTGCTCATATATGTCTCGAGAGTGGGTATTTAAGAAAGATTGATTTTGATGACTTTCATTATCTCAAAATTCATCCCGGCAATGTTTTCAGTGTCGGGGTAATAAATCATATCAACACGTGCACCTTTTAAAGATTTATAGGTCTTTAGACGCTTGTACTTAAAAGGCACATCATGGCCTTCCACTAAAACAGTGTTAAAAATCCATTCGCCTTTTTGTCGTTGCACATGCGAGGTGATCTTTTGCATGGTGGAATGAATCAAATTGTCATTCTCAGCCAGAAATTTTTTGATACTTTTCATCTGTTAGAGTGCGATCTGATAACGTTTATGCAAAATACCCACACGTTTGACATACACTTCAGTTTCTTTATAAGGTGGTACACCATTATATTTTTTAACGACACCCGGCCCAGCATCATAAACAGCAGTCGCTAGTTGAATATTACCATTGAAACGTTTTAATAATTGAGCAAGAGACTTTGTGCCGCCTGAAATATTTTGACTGGGGTTAGAGGCATCTTCCACACCCAACTCTTTGGCTGTTGCTGGCATCAGTTGCATCAAGCCTTTTACACCTTTATGGGATAAAGCATCAGCATTAAAAGCATACTCAGCATGCATTAAGGTACGAGTTAAAGCAGGTTCAACACGATGTTTTTTAGCTGCTTGATCAACAGCATCGGAATAAGAAGTGAGATTGAGCCGAACACGATACCATTTGAATTTAGAGTCTGGGTTACAGGCATAGCAACCGTATTTTAGAACTTCAAATTCAGTGATGTTTTGTGGCTTTTTATTGGTAAATACCACGAGATCATCAGACTCAGAATATTTATAGATAATCGTTGTTTTAACCGGTTTTTTCTTTTTTAATGGGGAGACATTACTAAATTCGACCGAACCATCTTCTGACTTTATGCGTTCAATACCATTCTCTGCTAAACATAGGTTGGGTAAGAGAAATAGAATCAGGATAAAATGCAACATATTGAGATTTAAGATAGCCTAGTAAAACTGGCCAGCACTACCTATAACAGTCACGATCAAGCCCAGTAGCAGGTTAATTGAAATCAGTAATCGAATCTGGTTAAGTGCTTTTGCACCTGTTTCCCAATCTTGGCTTTCTACAGCACGACCCAATTTTTTATGGGGTGCAAAAAACACATGCAAAAACATTAGCATCATAATAATGCCTAGCAACAACATTATATGAACATGAGGGCCAACTTCACCCATGCCGCCATACTGCTTAATAAGCCAGAATCCAGAGGCTAACAAAGTGATAACACTGACCCATACCCAAGGGAAGAAGCGTCTAAAGGTTTGGGACCATAGAGGTAACCGGAGTGAAGGCTCCAGAAAACTCGCGGCAGGCCGTAAAGCCATATAGGCGAAGAACATACCGCCAACCCAAATAACAGCAGCTAATAAATGTAATGTGATGGCAAGCATGGAGACTCCTGATTAAACAATAATTATTTTTTTTGAATGCTGATGTCAGCAATGTTCTGGCGCCATTCTTTTGGCCCAGATTCGTGGACAGATTCACCGAGACTATCAACAGCGACAGTCACAGACATATTTTCGACATAAAACTCTCTAATTGATTCCATTCCTAATTCTTCGAAGGCAACCACTCGAGAAGATTTAATCGCTTTTGAAACTAAATAGGCTGAACCACCAACTGCGATTAAGTAAACCGAACGGTGTTGCTTGATTAATGCCACGGTATCGGGTCCGCGTTCTGCCTTACCAATCATGCCTAATAAACCAGCTTTATCTAACATCATTTCAGTGAATTTATCCATGCGAGTAGCCGTCGTTGGGCCGGCAGGTCCAACGACTTCATCGCGAACGGGATCAACAGGACCAACGTAGTAGATAAAGCGGCCTTTAAAGTCTAACCCTTTGGGAAGAGGCTGGTTTTCTGCAAATAAATCAGCGAGTTTTTTATGAGCAGCATCACGACCAGTTAGAATGTGACCCGTTAATAAAAGGGTGTCACCGGGTTGCCATGTTTCTATCTCAGCTTGTGTAATGGCATCTAGATCAATATGGCGGGTATTTTTCGATACTTCACGCGTGATTTCAGGCCAATCATCTGAGGCAGGTAGGGTAAATTGAGCAGGCCCGTTGCCATCTAGAATAAAATGAGTATGTCTGGTCGCAGCACAACTAGGAATAATCGCAACAGGCAATGAGGCAGCGTGGGTAGGGTAGTCATTGACTTTGACGTCCAAAACAGTGGTCAAACCACCTAAGCCTTGGGCCCCTATACCAAGCGCATTAATTTTTTCATATAACTCGACGCGCAGTTTTTCAGCTGCGGTTTTTGGCCTGCGTTCAATCAAAGCTTGAATATCAATTGATTCCATAATTGAAGACTTGGCCAACAGCATGGCTTTTTCAGCTGTACCTCCAATACCAATACCAATCATACCGGGAGGACACCAACCGGCGCCCATTGTGGGGATAGTATCTAAGACCCAATCAACCAAATTATCGCTAGGGTTAAGTGTGGTAAATTTTGCTTTGTTCTCTGAGCCACCGCCTTTAGCAGCGATATGAACTTCAACGGTGTCACCTGGCACTAATTCAGTATGAATAACGGCTGGTGTGTTGTCGCCAGTGTTCTTACGTGCACCGATAGGATCATCAACAATAGAGGAGCGAAGCACATTATCAGGATGTGTGTAGGCTCGCCGTACACCTTCGTTGATCATATCGTCAAGGCTAAGTTCGCTATCCCACTGTGCTGACATACCGACTTTAACAAAGACAGTAACGATACCAGTATCTTGGCAAATAGGTCGTTGGTCTTGCGCACAAAGCCGCGAGTTGATCAGAATTTGAGCGATAGCATCCTTAGCAGGAGGTGATTGCTCTTTATCATAGGCTGCTGACATAGCCTGAATAAAATCTTTCGGATGATAGCAGGCAATAAATTGCAAAGCATCAGCTATGCTATCGATAAGATCTTGCTGCTTAATAATAGCCATATTGCTTAGCTGACCATCAGTTGCTGAAGTTCTACCAGGACATCATCAATGGCAAACTTTGTTGAATGACCATCAGCGCGACGTTTATATTCAACGTTGCCTTCATCAAGCCCGCGTTCACCTAAAATGAGGCGGTGTGGAATACCAATCAAATCCATATCTGCAAAGGCAACACCAGGTCTTTGACCACGATCGTCAAGTAAGATATCAAAACCTGCATTGACTAAAGTTTGGTACATCGCCTCAGCCGCTTCGCGTAAACGAGCAGATTTATGTGCATTGATAGGCACTAAGACAACTTGGAACGGGGCAAGCGCAAGCGGCCAAATAATACCGCGGTCATCATGATTTTGTTCAATTGCAGCAGCAACAACACGAGACACACCGATACCATAACAACCCATAGTTAGAATCTGTGACTTACCAGATTCAGCTAATACATTGGCATTGAGCTTTTCACTATAGTTATCACCGAGTTGGAAGATATGGCCGACTTCAATACCACGGACGATATTTAACACGCCTTTGCCATCTGGGCTGGCATCACCGGCAACAACATTACGCAAGTCTGCAGTTTCTGGTTCGGGTAAATCACGGCTCCAGTTAACGCCAGACAAATGTTGTTCATTTTGATTGGCACCACAAACAAAGTCAGCGATGTGGGCTGCGGCACGATCAACAATAACAGGAATCGTTAAACCGACAGGACCGATAGAACCAATATTTGCACCACAAGCTTCTGTAACTTGTTCCGGTGTCGCGAAAGTAAGGGGTGTCGCAATAAGCGGGTGCTTTTCAGCTTTAATATCATTTAGTTCGTGATTGCCACGGAGCACTAGTGCAACGACACTGCCTTCTTCGTTGCCTTTGACTAATAGCGTTTTTACGCATTGTTGCGGTGTGACTTTCATAAAGTCACACACTTGTTCAATTGTGTGTTGTTTTGGTGTATCAACGATTGTCATAACTCGAGTAGGAGCTGGGCGGTCACCTGCGGGGGCAACGGCTTCAGCAAGCTCAACATTAGAGGCATACTGGCTCTGATTGCTAAACGCAATGGCATCTTCACCCGAACTGGCTAGCACATGGAATTCATGAGATGCATCACCACCAATACTACCGGTATCAGCTTGAACAGGTCTAAAATCCAAACCCATGCGCTCAAAAATACGAGAATAGGCAGCGAACATATCGTCATAAGTTTGTTGTAAAGAGTCTGTGTCGAGATGGAAAGAATAGGCATCTTTCATCAAAAACTCTCTGGCCCTCATTAAACCGAAACGAGGACGAATTTCATCACGGAATTTCGTTTGAATTTGGTAGAAAGTAATCGGTAATTGTTTATAACTACGAATTTCTTGCCGAACTAAATCAGTAATTACTTCTTCATGAGTGGGGCCATAGCAAAACTCACGGTCATGGCGATCAGTGATGCGTAACAATTCCGGACCATATTTTTCCCAGCGCTGACTTTCTTGCCATAACTCAGAAGGCTGTATAGAGGGCATTAACAGTTCTTGTGCTCCTGCGTTAGCCATTTCTTCGCGAACAATAGCCTCTGCTTTACGTAATACTTTTAGACCCATGGGTAACCATGTATATAAACCTGAAGCTAAACGGCGAATTAAACCAGCACGAAGCATCAACTGATGACTAATGATTTCAGCATCAGCTGGCGTTTCTTTTTGAGTGGCGACGAAGACTTGAGAACTACGCATATCCGGGATGTTATCCTATAACGGTTAAATGAATGAGAAAAAGGGTTAAAGTCGTAAAACATTAGAAAGTTTGATGATTCCAGCCCCAATTCTGGCGCTCAGAATCAGTCATGCTGACATATATGCGCTCACCAGGAATGGATAAACGTTCCGAAATAAACTGACATAAGGCATCCGAAAAAGCAGAGCGCTCTGCTGGTAATCCCAGCGCACGGTAATCCAAAAAGGCTAGCGGAGCTGTACTGCCGCCCATCATCATATTTGGGTTATGGGCCGCGCTGACCATGACATAAGTTTCTTGTTTACCGGTAGCTTCGCTCACAGTTCGACTGGCAGCTGCTAGTAAAGCAGATTCGTCTTCAATCGTTTTGTTTGTCACAATATTTAAATAGGGCATGTCTATTCTCCTTAATCGCAGTACTTTTGAACATCTTGTTTAAGTTGTTTAATTCTATTTTGCCGATCCACTTCGTTAATTTGGTCTTATTCGCCATTGGCTTTTTTTAGCTTGGCTATTGGGGTTATCAAGATATTTCTGAAGATTATTTGTAGCAAAGTCGCAATTTCTGGTTTTGGCTTGTTCGCGTTCCGACTCTTTCTGCTTGGAAATTACAGCCTCTTCTTTTTCTTTTTGATTAGTAGTTTGCTGCTCGATTAGTTTGTCGACGGCTTCTTGTGATTGTTCAGGAGTGACTTTGGGTCCTGTTACAATTTTGATAATATCCACTTCTCGATCAAGGGGGGCCCGTTGTGAAAAATTTACTTGCCCATCATCATCGATCCATTTGTATGCAACTGTAGCCTGTGCAGTTGCTTGAAATGATAAAATTATAACGATAGAACAGCAGTACTTTAAATAATGTGTAAACATTAACCAGCCTCCCCATCAAAAAATCTAATTTTACGTCAAACTAGCGGAACATAACATGTCTGAGTTGCCAAAACGCTTCGAAAAACATATAGAAGTTATGAAGGAGTGTGGCTTTGCAGTAGATATATTGTCCGCAGAGACAGGATTATCTAAGCAGTTGACTAAGCAATTAATGCAAAAGGGCGCGGTTTGGCAAACACAAGGTAAAAAAACGCAGCGTTTGAGACGCACAAAAAAAATAGTAAAAACAAATACCACATTGCATCTTTACTATGATGAATTGGTTTTAGAGCGCAAACCTCCTGAACCGACGTTAATTAGCGATGAACATCGATATAGTGTCTGGCATAAGCCTTATGGTTTGTTATCACAAGGTTCAAAATGGGGTGACCATTGCACGATTACACGTTGGGCTGAGCAACATTTGTTGCCTCAGAGAAGCAGTTTTATTGTCCATCGCTTAGATAGAGCGGCAAATGGGTTAATCATTGTTGCTCATGAGAAAAAAGCAGCAGCAGCTTTATCAGCATTATTTCAGCAACGCGATATTGATAAACGTTATCAAATCTGGGTACATGGCAAATTCGAGGCCCCAGCGACGAAGAGTGCACCTTTTACTATTGAACAAGAAATAGAAGGCCGGCATGCAAAAAGTCATTTTATTTTCTTACAATATGATGCAGAGAAGGACCGTTCTCAACTTGAGGTCAGAATAGAAACAGGACGAAAGCACCAAATTAGAATACATAGTGCTTCAATGGGTTTTCCCGTCGTGGGGGATCGCTTATATGGCCATATAGGTGTGACGGGAAATTTACAGTTAATGGCCTATTATTTAGCGTTTAAATGTCCATGGACGCAGCAAAATAAAGTATTCAATTTAAAAAGTACAAAGATTGAAAAAAATAGTTAAAAGTGTAATTTAGCTTATATGAAAAGCAGTAAGAAGGAATAGCCATGACTGATTTCACACAAAAGAAGATTCGATCGGATGTCGAGTGGCTCGCTGCAGGTAACAGGGAACGTCGTTCGCATGAAAGGTGCGATGGCTATGATAGACGTGAAATGATCAGCTTCGTTCTAGAATAAGGCGATCGAGGTGGTCATCAAGTTCGTCGTAATAATGCCAACGCATGGCAGAATGATCGCGTCTTTTATGTTAAAACAACGATTAAATTCTGATAAAGGGTAGTGCTGCAACAGGCGTGTTCTCATGTAGATAATATACGAGGCAGATAATAAGCCTGACTGATTCCACGGGCAGCTAAAAATATTAGTAACGCAATCCATAAACCGTCATTTCCGTAGGGCTGTAGAATAAACCAAGCAGGCAAGTAACACACAAAAGCAGAAAGAAGCATTGTATTACGCATTTCTACGCTTCGCATGGCACCGATAAAAAGGCCGTCAAACAAATAACTCCAGACGCCGATAAGTGGTGCTATCACTAACCATATTAAATAGTCTTCTGCACTATGAATCACCTCAGGTATGGTTGTTAAAAGTTGAATAATATTTGAGCCAAATAGGCTATAGGTAAAGCTAAATAAAAGGGCAATCGCCACGGACCAAATAGCGGCATAGTGAAATCCTTTTTTTAATAAGGCTTGGTTTCCAGCACCAATAGCTTTACCAGTAATGGCCTCAGTTGCATTAGCGAAGCCATCTAAGAAAAAAGCCATAAAAGTAATAAAGTGTAATAACACTGCATTGGCCGCCAGTGTCACATCACCCTGCTTAGCCCCTTGTGCAGTGAAAAATGCAAAACAAAAGATGAGGCATAGGGTGCGAATGAAAATATTGCCATGCAGGTTGAGTAGGGTCCTCCATTTAAACGGGCTGTCAAAAGTGATTTTGTTAATTAGTGTAAAGCCACGACGCTTTATTAGGAAATAGGCAAGCGCAAGACCGAGGTACTCAGCAATAACTGAAGCAATGGCAACGCCTTCAACAGCGAGATTGAAAATAGTTACAAATAATAAGTCTAAAACGATATTACTGATATTGACGACCAAAATTAACCACAATGCAGCACGAGTGTCACTATGACCGATAAGCCAGCCTAAAATAACGTAGGTAGCCAGAATAGCGGGTGAGCTCCATATTCGAATAGTAAAATACTGTTGTCCTAATGTTGCAACGCCTTCACTACTTTCAATAACAGAAAAAGCAAGGTGCGAGAGTGGTACTTGGCAGAGGACTAGTACTACCGATATGACTAATGATAGTTTAAGTGTTTTTCGTAAAATAAACTGTGTTTCTAAACTGTTCCTCTCAGCGCGGCCAACAGCCTGTGCTGTTAACCCTGTCGTAGCCATTCTGAGAAAACCAAACCCCCAAAACAAAAAACTAAAAATCAGTGTACCAATCGCGATAGCGCCAACATAAGCTGGACTATCTAAGTGGCCAACAACGGCGGTATCAACCATCCCCAAAATAGGAATAGAGATATTGGCCAAAATCATGGGGCCTGCCAGTTGCCAAATTTTTCGGTGCGTAATACTGGAAGCGTCAGTGAGAGAATAAGACATTTAAAAATATAAAGCCACGTGCAAGCACGTGGCTTTAGCTTAAGTAAAAGAAAAATTAAACAAGTAGAGGAGCAATAACAAGGCTCACAATAGCCATTACATTAATCAAAATATTCATTGAAGGGCCTGATGTATCTTTCAAAGGGTCACCAACAGTATCACCAACAACAACTGCTGTGTGAACATCAGAACCTTTACCCCCTAAATTACCTTTTTCGACATGCTTTTTGGCATTGTCCCAAGCGCCACCGGCATTAGCCATCATCAAGGCCATCATTACACCGGTGATTAATGCACCACCTAACATGCCGCCTAATGCTTCGGGACCGATGCCAAAGCCGACAATGACAGGGGCCAGGATAGCTAACGCACCAGGCAAGACCATTTTATCTAAGGCTGCTTTTGTTGCGATATCCACACAGCGGGCTGTGTCGGGTTGTGCTGTGCCTTCTAATAGGCCAGGAATATCACGGAATTGGCGGCGTATTTCATGGATCATATCGAAGGCAGCATCACCAACAGCAGTCATCGTTAGAGCACTAACTAAGAATGGAAAAATACCACCTAAAAACATCCCAACTAACACAACAGGATTGTTAAGGAGTAATTGGAATTCACTGTCGCCAAGACTAATCGTCTCAATATAAGCACTGATTAATGCCAATGCAGCAAGGGCAGCAGCACCAATTGCAAAGCCTTTACCTATAGCAGCTGTTGTGTTACCTAACTCATCAAGGGAGTCAGTGATTTCACGTGTTTGTTCTTCCATTTCAGCCATTTCAGCAATACCACCTGCATTATCTGCCACGGGGCCATAGGCATCAATTGCCATGGTAATACCAACGGTAGCTAACATACCAACAGCAGCAATACCCACACCATATAACCCAGCATAATGACTAGAAACAAAGATGATGGTAGCAATGGTGAGAACAGGAATAGCAACCGATTGCATCCCCAGCGCAAGGCCACTAATCATAACCGTAGCAGGACCAGTCTCACCGTCTTTAGCGAGTTTTCTAACCGGTGGCCCACCTGTATAATATTCAGTCACTAAACCAATAATGATTCCACCTACAGCGCCAGATAAGACGGCCATCCAAAGGTTGAATGTGCCACCCATTGAGAAGATCAGAATTAAAGCCACAACAACAAAAATAGCAGAAGAGCCCATGGTCCCAATTCTTAAAGCGACTTCAGGGCTTTTGTCTGCAAAATGTTTAACAGCATAGATACCTGCGATAGAACACAGTAAACCGATAGAGGCTAGGGCAAGTGGCATAAACATGAGCGTTTGCTGGTTATCAGCCAGTTGATGGATAGCGGCTAAACTCATGGTGGATGCAATAGCGAGACTGGCAATCATTGAGCCACAATAAGATTCAAAAATATCAGAACCCATACCTGCAACGTCACCGACATTATCACCAACGTTATCAGCAATAACGCCAGGGTTACGAGGATCATCTTCAGGAATGCCTGCCTCAACTTTACCTACTAAATCTGCACCAACATCGGCACTTTTAGTGAAAATACCGCCACCCACACGTGAGAATAATGCAACAGAAGAAGCACCCATACCAAACCCATGGATGACATGCGCAGTATGCGGGTCAGAACCAAAAATTAAATATAAGATGCCTAAGCCAAGAAGCCCCATTGAAGCGACGGTCAATCCCATAATGGAACCACCGAAGAAAGCAACAGTTAATGCCTCTGAAGCGCCCTTATCTTGGGCAGCTGTAGCGGTACGAACGTTAGCCTGCGTCGCGGCGTACATCCCGATGTAACCAGCTGCACCTGAACATAAAGCACCAAGGAGAAATGCGAAGGCTGTTGTTCCGCCTAAATCACTCATCCAGATGGCTAACAGTACGATAGTGGAAAAAATAGCTAATCGCGTGTATTCAGCCTTCATGAAAACCATAGCACCGAGGTGTATTTGGTCCCCTATTTCAATCACTTTACCTGACCCTGCTGGTGCACTTTTAACCATGCCATAAACCAAATAAGCACAGTAAAGACCAATGACACCGAACAAAGCCGGCACGAAACTCAACACTGACATAAGCAGAACCCCATCTATAAAATTAGTAAATAGTGATATGAATAAACACGAACCCAATAATCAATTAATAAAGATAACGCTTCTTATACCTTGGATTGTATCAGCCTGTAAAGTTGTAAACAGCAAACTCATGAATCTGCTAGATTAGTGGGTCGTGATTGGATGGGTAAGTTTCGCCTTAATAGGCATATCCGTGGGCATCAGTACTGGCTTATCAAGGCTAGGTCGGGGCTTAGTTAGCGTGCCTGCTTTATCATATATTCTAAACTTTTATGGTATGCCAGAAACACATTTAATACATATCGCCGTTAGCACATCTTTGATGGCAATCATCGTGACTTCCTTTTCATCATTACTCGCACATCATCGCGGGGAAAATGTGGATTGACAACTGATGAAAAGGCTTTTTATAGGCCTAATAGTGGGTGGCTTTCTTGGCGCATATTTCGCGACCTTAATGTGCAGTCAATTGTTACAACGCTTTTTTGCTGTTTATGCTTTCTTGATGTCCATTAGGTTGTGGGTCTCAATACCTGTTTTAGAGATATCAACGCGCTTGTTAAAGCAGCCTTGTTTAGTTGTCTCTAGTGCTAGCTTTTGTGGTGTTTCCGCTTTGGCCGTGACGGGAGGAGGTACCATGGTTGTCCCGTATTTATTTTTGGCCGGACAAAAGATACAAACAGCCATAGGTACATCAGCCGCTTGCGCATTTTCAATCGCGGTTTCTGGGGTATTGGGTTTCATTGCTACGGGGCAACAACATCAAATAGCAGGAGAATGGCGAATAGGCTTCATTTATTGGCTAGCATTTTTAGGCTTGATTAGTATCAGTATGATATCTGCACCATTAGCAGTAAAATGGTCAAGAAATTATCCGCTGGTTTCATCAGAACGCTTGTTCTCGTTAGTATCGATGGCGGTATCGATATCATTGTTTTTGGTTAGGAGTGTGTGAATGAATAAATGGGTTTGTATGGTATGTGGCTTTATCTACGATGAAGAAAAAGGCCTACCTGAAGAGGGTATTACGCCAGGTACACGTTGGGACGATATACCTGATGACTGGCACTGCCCAGAATGTTCTGTCGGAAAAGAAGATTTTGAAATGGTGGTTTTAGAATAAGATGAAATGTGTATCTGAGTTTAATCAAGCATTAAATTCTTATATAATTATTTGATTTTATTCTTTGCTTATTTGGAGCACCATTTTATGAATCTTGACCGAGTTGGTTCAGGGAAAAATTTACCTGATGACATTAACGTAATTATTGAAATTCCATCCCATTCCGATCCGGTTAAATATGAAGTTGATAAAGAAACAGGCGCATTATTTGTTGATCGTTTCATGAATACGGCCATGTTTTACCCATGCAACTATGGCTATGTGCCCCATACCTTATCTGATGATGGCGATCCAGTAGATGTTTTAGTTATGAGCCCATACGCACTTATCAGTGGCTCAGTTGTACAATGTAGGCCAGTGGGTATGCTTAAAATGACAGATGAGTCTGGTGAAGATGCAAAGGTTATTGCAGTACCACACGATAAGTTGTACGACGATGTTAAAAACATCGAAGACGTATCACCCCGTTTATTAGATCAATTAGCGCACTTTTTTGAGCACTATAAAGATCTAGAAAAAGAAAAATGGGTCAAAATTGAAGGTTGGGTTGGACTTGAAGAAGCAAAAGCAGAAATTATGGAAAGCGTGAAACGCTTTAACGAGGCACCAGTTAAACCACAATTCTAACTTTATCATGCGTTTAGATACATTTATCGGCGGGCTGATATCTCATTAGACTCGCCGAGATTGTTTTTAGAGAAGGAAAATAATGACCAAACTCGTATTACAAGGCAATGCATTAACAAAAGATATTGCTTCAGATATCGCAGAAAAAGTAGCAGGCAGTCTTGACTATAAGCCCGACTTTTCAACAATTACAGTCACGCAACGGCTAGGACAGGAACAATTGAAAGCCCTTCGAGAAGACTATGCTTTTGATATTAATGAAATACCTGAAGAGTTTGATCCCAGTGAAGCCTCGCTATTGGTAATGGATATGGATTCAACGCTCATCAGTATTGAATGTGTTGATGAGATCGCATATTTTATTAATGCCAAACCACAAGTGTCTGCCATTACAGAAGCTGCAATGCGAGGTGAGATTGATTTTGAAACATCACTCCGGCAGCGCGTTGCCTTATTAAAAGGATTGGACTTTTCGGTATTAGAACAAGTGTTTGAACAACGTCTGAGTTTAAACTCAGGGGCGAAAACAATGCTTGAGGGCCTAAAACAGAAGGGCATCAAAACGGCACTAGTATCGGGTGGTTTCACCTTTTTTACGGAACGATTACAGCAACAATTAGGTCTAGATTATACCTTGGCAAATATGCTCGCTTCACAGGATGGCAAATTAACGGGCGAAGTTGAAGGAGAAATCTGTGGTGCACAAGCCAAAGCAGATTTTCTATTGCAGCAATGCCAACAACTGGGTATTTCACCATCACAGACTGTTGCGATGGGAGACGGAGCAAATGATCTGGTCATGATGAAAGAGGCTGGGCTTAGTATTGCTTATCATGCGAAGCCAGCTGTACAGGCACAGGCTATGACCCAGTTAAACCATTGTGGTTTAGAAGGCGTATTGGGACTATTGCAGTAAGGTTTTAACTAGCATAAGCTTGAAATTGGTATGGAGATCCCCACTTATGCGAACGAGGATCAGATTTTTTAATAAAAGAGGTAGTACGATGGATGTGATGGACCGGATTAAGCAGGCGATTGAGTCTAATAACGTTATTTTGTTTATGAAGGGAACACCAGATTTTCCACAATGTGGATTCTCTAGTCGTTCTTCAGCAGCATTAACAGAATGTGGCCAAGAATTTGCTTATATCAACGTGCTGGCAGAACCAGAAGTACGGGAAAACTTACATCGCTTTGCTGACTGGCCAACGTTCCCACAATTGTATATTGGTGGTGAGTTAGTGGGCGGTTGTGACATCGTAATGGAGCTATACGAATCAGGCGAATTAAAAACAATGGTTGAACAAGCAGGCAAATAATCGAAATGAGTGAAGAATACGATCATGATTGGCAAGGGGAGAGCGGTCTAACCGTTTCACCCGTTAAGCCGGACTTAAAACAACCTCCAAAATATCGGGTGTTGATGTTAAATGACGACTATACCCCAATGGATTTTGTGATCGAAATATTGGAAGGTTTATTCAGCATGGAGCGTGAGAACGCGACACGTACGATGATGCAAGTCCATACCGAAGGTTATGCACAATGCGGTATGTACACGTTTGAAATTGCAGAAGCAAAAGTAGAACAGGCGAATAGTTATGCGCAACAGCATGGTCATCCCTTGCAATGTACGATGGAAGAAGAATAAATCACTGGGTGAACAAGAGGTCACATAATGCTAAGTAAAGAGCTAGAACAAACATTAAGCCAAGCATTTAGTCATGCACGTAAATCAGCACATGAGTTTTTGACTGTCGAACATTTACTTCTAGCACTATTAGAAAATGGCCAAGCGCTCGCAGTCCTAAAAGTATGTGATGTCAACATCACAACATTGAGACAAGAACTGTCAGATTTCTTAGCTGACAATTTACCCACCTTATCAGAAGAAGCAGAACGTGAAACGCAGCCGACACTGGCATTTCAGCGTGTACTTCAGCGTGCAGTTATGCATGTGCAATCGTCAGGCGGAACCGAAGTGACCGGAGCTAACGTTTTGGTTTCTGTTTTTTCAGAACAACGATCACAAGCGGTTTATTTTTTACAGAAACAAGATGTCATGCGGCTGGATGTGGTCAATGCCATTAGTCAAGGGGCGGAAAATGATCTGCTTGAATTACAATCAGAGGAAAGTGAAGAAGCGATAAGCCAAGAGTCAAGCGAGCAAGATAGCAAAAACCTACTCGCAATGTATGCATCAAACTTAAATACCTTGGCATTAGCCGGTAAAGTTGATCCCTTGATTGGGCGAGAACATGAGATAGAACGAACGCTACAAATTTTATGCCGTCGTCGCAAAAATAACCCCTTATTTGTAGGTGAAGCGGGTGTTGGTAAAACAGCATTGGCAGAAGGTTTAGCCAAACGTGTTGTCGAAGGGCAAGTTCCAGAGGTACTTGAAAATTCGGTGATTTATTCCCTCGATATGGGAGCGTTAGTCGCAGGTACAAAATACCGTGGTGATTTTGAAAAGCGTTTAAAAGCATTATTGAAAGAAATAAAAAAGCAGCCTGATGCGATTTTATTTATTGATGAAATTCATACATTAATTGGCGCTGGTTCTGCTGGTAATTCTGCTATGGACGCTGCCAACCTATTGAAACCGTTACTGGCATCAGGTGAGCTTAAATGTATGGGTTCAACAACCTATCAAGAATACCGTGGTATTTTTGAGCATGACCATGCCTTAACGCGTCGTTTCCAGAAAATAGATGTGCCAGAACCATCAGTTGAAGAAACCAAGCAAATTCTGAAAGGCTTGAAATCAGGTCTAGAAGAACATCATGATGTACGCTACACAACTGCGGCTATCGAACAAGCAGCAGAACTATCTGATCGCCACATAAACGATCGTTATTTACCCGATAAAGCCATAGATGTATTAGATGAAGTAGGTGCTGCACAACGAATTTTACCTAAATCTAAGCGCAAGAAAAAAATCGGTGTCAGTGATGTGCAAAGTATTGTTGCTAAGATTGCTAGAATTCCAGCGAAGACAGTCAATAACACAGATAAAGACAATCTCAAGAACCTTGAGAAAAACCTCGAGCATGTCATTTTCGGTCAAGGGGAAGCGATTTCAGCCTTATCTTCTGCTATTAAAATGGCCAGATCAGGTTTAGGTCACCCAGAACGCCCAACAGGGGCTTTTCTATTCACAGGGCCTACAGGTGTCGGTAAAACCGAAGTTACACGACAATTGGCTCATAATTTAGGTGTCGAACTAATTCGTTTTGATATGTCTGAATATATGGAAAGCCATACTGTTTCTCGACTTATTGGTGCGCCACCAGGCTATGTTGGTTACGATCAAGGTGGGCTACTAACAGAAGCCATTAATAAACAGCCACACGCAGTACTACTACTGGATGAAATCGAGAAAGCTCATCCAGATGTGTTCAATTTGTTACTACAAGTGATGGACCATGGCACACTGACGGATAACAATGGTCGTAAAGCTGATTTCCGTCATGTGGTCTTAGTCATGACCAGTAATGCGGGCGCACACGAAATGGGTCGTTCGTCGATGGGCTTTACCCAACAAGATCATCAAGCTGATGGAATGGAAGTGATTAAACGTGCCTTTACACCTGAGTTCCGTAATCGCTTAGATGGCATCATCCAATTTAAATCGTTGGCGAAAGACGCTATTTTACGTGTTGCAGATAAAGCAGTTCTAGAGCTTGAAATGTTATTACAAGACAAACAGGTCACATTAGAAATTGAAAATGATGCTCGAGAATGGCTGGCTGATAATGGCTACGATATGAGTATGGGCGCAAGACCAATGGCGAGATTAGTACAGGAAAAAATTAAGCGGCCACTTGCTGATGAGTTACTATTTGGTCGTTTGAACAAAGGCGGTCATGTCCGTGTTGTCCTGAACGAAGGAGAGCTCGAGCTCGAGTTTGAAAACGAAATCGAATCAGTCTAAAAAGGAAGTCTTGTTTTTAGACTGATAGTAGCCACTATCGCCGATTGTTACCAAAAAAATATCAAGATAAAAAGCTTGACAAATCGATAGTTATTCACGCGTACTATGCGTAGTGTCATAAAACTATCACAAAGTAACGCTAAGCTGTTGATTAATAAAATACTGTTTGTAAACCATTGATTTTATTGATATTAAAATCATTGGTTAAAAAGTAACCAATTTAAGCTGATCGCTTATGTATGAATACTTTAAGGAACACCGAAAGACTTAATCACAGAGTTATCCACAGAAATTGTGAGTAACTTTATAGTTTTATGAGAAAGTTCCCTAAGGCTAGAAAAAATTAAAGCTCAATGCCTTTTTGAGCTTGGATACCAGCCCTAAAAGCATGCTTAACGTCTTCGATACGACTCACAGTATCACCAGCTTCAATAATGGCATCTGGTGCACCCCGGCCAGTAATGATCACATGCTGCATGGCGGGGCGTTGAGCAATATCATTTAATATACTGTCTGTCTCTAAATAACCCATTTTGAGTACAATATTAAGTTCATCGAGTAAAACCATATCAATAGAAGGGTCCTGTAAGAGTTTTTGGCAAACGGACCAACCGGCTTTAGCCGAAGCGATATCTTGCTCTAAATTTTGCGTGTCCCAAGTAAAGCCGTCGCCCATAATATGGTAATCGACCTCATCAGGAAACCGTCTAAAAAAGGCTTCTTCACCGGTGCTAAAAGCACCTTTGATAAATTGGATAATACCGACTTTCATATTATGGCCCAGTGCTCGCGCAACCATGCCAAAGCCAGAAGAACTTTTCCCCTTACCATTACCAGTAATAACAAGTAAGAGTCCTTTATCTTTGTTAGCTTTTTGAACCTGTTTATCTACAACGTCTTTTTGACGCTGCATTCTCTTTTTGTGACGTTCAGGTCTATTGTTGACCATAGTATTATCCATTAGAAAAGAAAGGTTATTAAAGAATGGACACCTTCTGCTCCAGAAAGTGTCCATTTGGCTGATAATTAAATCTGTGAAGAGAGAGTTTACATGTGTGGCCGGTAATGTAATGACATCAAGAAGTTAGCGCCGTCGGTATTGTAACCAGAGACTTCTTCATATTCTTGGTTGAAGAGGTTTGCTATTTTTAATTGTAAGTGTAAGTTTCTAATAACCTTATAATTTCCGACTAAATCTACAGTTGTATAGGGCGCTAATCGTCGACTATTCGCTGAGTCATCGAACCGTCGGCCGACAGTATAAATTTTAGTAGCAAGAGAATAACAGCCAAATGACTTATAGCCATTTAACGTAAAGGAGTGTTCAGCACGTCTGGCTAAAACATTGCCTTCATTAGTAACTGATGAGCGGTTTTCTGGTTCAGCAAGTGTTAGTTGACTATCAAACTCGATACCAACTATTTGTTTTTGAGCTGTAAACTCAGCGCCTCTGATACGTGCTTTCGAAATATTTTGTGGGATAAAAAAGCTATCAAGAGAGATAAAATCATTAATGTGAGTTTGGTAGATGGCTAAAGACCAATTGGTATTAAAGTGTGACCCGGATAACCCAATCTCGTAACTTTTAGATTCTTCTGGCTCTAAATTTGGGTTAGCACCAAATGGTGAATATAAGTCAACAAAAGAGGGTGCAGTGTAGGCCGTACCATAAGAAACGTATGCTCTTAGAGCATTTGAAACTTGATGGCCAAAGGCAACATTACCAGTTGTATGATGCCCAAATTGGTCATTATCATCAACACGTAGTGCTATACGGTAATCACTATTGCCAAATTGGCCTACTAATTGGCTAAAATAGGCCCTGTTATTAGATTCGTCTTCATTAAAATCATTCGTCGTATCAATTTTGTCATTTTCAAAATCAAAACCAAGACTCAACAAGGTGCCAGCATCAAGTTTAAAATCATTTTGTAAGCTAAAGTAGTTTTTTTCGTTATCAGTAAAGTTAACGTCAACACCATCTTTATTATTTTCAGACTCTACTTTCCCTTGGCTAAGTGAACTAGTGATAGACCAACTAGGAGTAATTTCGCTATCCAAACGCATGCCGAGAGTATGTTGCAAAAAATCAGTCTGATTACCTACAAAAATCGAACCATCAAATTCAGTTTCACCTTCGCTGTATAGATTAAAAATCTCAATATTGGTCCGTTCGGTAAATTGATGGCCAATATGTACTGATAGGTTCCGGTTTTGGTATGCATCATTATCAGGTTCATTGGTAAAGCAGCCAATAAAAAACCTGCCACTCCGGCCATCACAGCTGTTAAAGCCATCACTTTCTTTATAGCCTGCACCTACATTAAACCAAGTATTGTTGTTACCACCTGAAATTGAGAAATTGGCGAGTTTAGTGCTGTGCGTGCCATAGCCAATAGAAAGGTGAGGGGTTAATGAATTGCTTTTAGCTTGTTTTGTGAAAATTTGAATAGTACCCCCAATTGATTCTGATCCATAAAGGCTAGATTGTGGACCACGTAAGAGTTCAATCCTTTCAATATGCTCTAGTGGAATATGTTCAAGCTGAGGAGCTCCAAACTCACTTGTAGCGAGTTTAATGCCATTGAGTAAGATTTGAGTATGATTAGAATCAGTGCCACGAATAAAAAGGGAGGTTAATTTTCCAGTACCTCCTGTATTAGCTATATCCACCCCAGGTAATGACGATATAGCTTCTGTAAGCGTTTGATAGTTGAAACGTTCAATATCTCGTCGAGTAACGACTGAAACAGATGACAGTAAGCGAGCAGCAGGAATATCTGTCCTATGAGCTGAGACAATCATTGTGTCGAGTTGAGTTTCGTTAGCGGAAACTGGCGTCGACATAAGTATGGGTAGTAGTGATAAAGCAATAAAGCGGGATGACATAGTGTTGAGCCCCTAGTTTTGACTTGTTATTTGTAACAAGTAATTTCAATTAACCAAGACACAGCACAAGGAAGGCACCAGATATACTGATTCCTATTACCCAGAGTTCGCCCGCCGCGAATTGGTCGCATTCACACCAGGCCGGTCTCCGGACTTATGAGGATCAAAACAATTGGCCTTCCCATGTTAAAACACAGTGGCGAAATCAGTTGCTTCACTCAATTACCGTTGCGGGGGCAGTATTGGATTTTTTACACCAACTTCCCGATTATCCATCTATTCATTGCTGAACAGAGGCACCTAATGTGCGAGGAAGAGTAGTGTTTAAAAAAAATATTGTCAATATCTATCCTCTAGGATGAGTTGATAAAATAGCAAAATGATGCAGCCATTGATAACCCAGGCACAAGCTTGAAATAGGAAAGAAAAGAATTTAAGGTACAAAACATGCTTAAGTCATTATTAACATGATAGATTCGACTCCGAACTCGAAGTAGATGATACCCAAAGTATGGAAGACCCATCTATAACAAAATCACTAACGGGGTTGTCAGTAAGGAGTGGGAGAATACGATACCGGGATATTTGTGGTGAGACGGATTTCGAATTTGAGACTGAGCTGGAGAGGAGGCTAAAGAAGAGCTGAGAGTAGATGCCGAGCTCGCACCTGGTTGAAGTTCAGACAGAACTAAAAGAAGATCCAGAAACCGGTGAAGAGCCTGAGGTTGAAGAAGATCCAGAAATTGCGGCAGAACCTGAAGTTGATGAAAGTGCTACAGCTATAGACGAACAAGTTATAGAGTCTGAAGTAAGGAAAGAAGAACAAACGGACGTAGCTGAATCTTTACCTTCGAAAGCTGAGGCGGCAGATTTTGATTTTCTAGCGTTCAATCAAGGCCCTTTGCCTGATGAAGATACTTTAGATGAATTATTAATGAATGTCTGGCAAAGTGAAGTCGAAACGAAAGATCCACCCAAAAATAAATAGCAGTGTATTGGACATAAAATCAATTTAACGTGATTCACTCTTGCTAGCATATAATAAACGCCTTAGTTCTTGACCCAGAGCAAAACACAGCAAAAGGAAGTGAGCATGACCGAAAAGGTTTATGAAGTTGCGGTTAATGGTGGTGGTGTCTGCGGAACGGCTTTACTGTATATGCTGGCCGAATATACGGATATTGACGATATTATTCTGATAGAATAAAACGATGCTTTAGCAAAAGTTAACTCTAATGGCCGTAATAATAGCCAAACATTGCATTGTGGGGATATCGAGACAAACTGTGGCTTAGAAAAGGCAACTAAAGTTAAAAATGCCGCCGTTATGGTGGTGAATTACACAGAAGCATTAGATACGCGTGAGCATGTAATCTATAAATTCCAAAAAATGGTCATAGGTGTAGGCCAAAAAGAATGCGATCAGTTAAGAGAACGGCTTAACAACTTTAAAACAGTTTTCACCAGTCTACAATTATTAGAAAAAGAACAAGTTTCTGAGATTGAACCGAATGTCGTGCTTATCAATGGAGAAATACGCCCAGAACCATGTATCGCACTGGCTGTGTTAGATGAATATAGTGCGGTCGACTTTAATCGATTAGCAGAATTTTTTGCTCAACAAGCACAAACAGTCGACGATAAAAATATACAGATACAATTAGGCAGCCACGTCGACAAGATCGAAGAAAGAGATGGCGTATTTTCTATAGAAACAGCGCAAGGCGCAATTAAAGCCAAAGCTGCAGTTAGCCAGTGAGTAACATACATTAACTGAAATGAAATCATCACCTTATATCACGGTTGAAGGCATGGTACGGCTTAATGAAGAACTAGAAGAACGTTGGCAGCGTCGACGTGATGTTGTAAAGGCACTATCGGCCGCGGCAGCAGAAGGCGATCGTTCAGAGAATGCAGAATATATCAAATAACCTCTATTAATATACTAATGATGCTTTAATTACTAATTTATAAGGAGTGTTTAATAGTATTAATACTATCCATTCATACTATTTTTATGTTTTCTTAGGATCATGAAGCTAAAATATCTGAAACAAAATAGTTTAGCCCGTTGCAGACACTAAATATGGAACAACCAACAATAACAGAAGAAAAGCTGGATGTTTTGCTTAACTACGTTGTAGATTACCCCGTCATATCTCTAAAACTTATATTAGGGTGCAAGTAACTTATAAACAGGACACTGATGCGAAAAACGACAGACATTCAATGGGTCCATTCTCACGATTTCAGTATTGACAGCCATGAACAGGCTAAAAAAGTTAAAGCCGTTTTCATATTAACGACAGTTGTGATGTTGTTAGAAATTACTGCTGGTACTTGGTCGGGTTCTATGGCTTTACTTGCTGATGGCTGGCATATGGGCACACATTCAGCTGCTTTTGCAATTACAATTTTTGCTTATTCTTATACAAAAAAACATGCGAACAATAAGACATTCAGTTTTGGCACTGGGAAAGTAAATTACCTTGGAGGTTTCGCTAGTGCTATTGCATTAGCCATAGTGGCATTAATGATGGCAATAGAATCAGTTCAACGATTAATCGAACCTCAAGTAATCCACTTCAATGAGGCGATAGCAGTTGCTGTTATCGGACTAATAGTAAATATTATTTCGGTATTGGTTCTAGGCAATGGTCATCACGATCATCATGGAAATGCAGATCATAATGATTACCATGACCACAATATGAGAGCAGCTTATTTACATGTTTTAGCTGATATGCTGACATCCGTATTGGCTATTTTTGCGCTGCTGGCTGGCAAATTATACGGTTTAATATGGGTAGATGCCTTTATGGGTATTGTTGGATCTCTAATTATTGCCCGTTGGTCTTATGGGCTAATTAAAGATTCAAGTGAAATTTTACTTGATAAATCTGCGAATAAAATACTTACTGAAAACATAGTTGAAATTTTAAAAGAAGATAATGAAGCCATTGTTCAAGATCTCCATATATGGAAAATTGCACCAGCTTATCATGCAGTTATTTTATCGATAGCAGCGAAAGAGCCATTGGAGCCTAACGAATACAAAAAGATCTTAAAATCGTGCTTACCTGTACGATCACATGTGTCTATTGAGGTTAATAAACTATAGGACGGAATTGAGAAATATTTCGAATGAGACGATAACTCAAACTGGCTTAATAATAGTAGAAGTAGTATGACAATGTTTAAGCTTAGTTGAACTGTCTAAAAGAAGACTATTTATTCGGAACAAATGAGGAGGGTAAGTGGTGATTAAATTAATTTTTAACTCTGAAATAACATGTCCATTTTGTAGATATAAAAAAAGTGAAACTATGCTAACAGATGCTTGCCAATGGTATTATGAATGCGAGTCTTGTCACGAACTGATTAAGCCAGAACCAGGCGATTGTTGTGTATTTTGTTCGTATGGGACACAGAAGTGCCCGCCGGTGCAGAATGGTTCATGTTGCAACTGAATAATACAATGATAATGACTGAATTAATGTCGTCACAGTTAGTATCATCTGGTGTATGTTTAGTTGAGCATAATTGAAATAGAATATTGACTTGCTATTTTTCGAAATCTGTACTAGTTTTTAAAAAGAGACACATTTTATTGCCGAGATTGAACTAATTTGCCGGCATGTGTTCTAAATGATGAATTCGTAAAAAACTGTAATTTTTGAAATTATATTTATGTTAAAACAAAGATACCAAAGGATCCTCGTTGTACTACTGATGTTGTTATTCGGTGGGCAAGCGATTGCGTCTGTTGGTTTCTCTTGTCAAAATAACAATATGTCCTCCCCGCAGCAGTCTTCTGACCAGATGTTGATGTCAGATACGATGGACCATTCTCAGCATATGGGGAAAATGGGTGCAGATTCTTCGATAGATGAATCAGCTACCTTAGAATATTGTCCTGATTGTGATTGCAGCCTCGAAAGGTGTTTCTCATCAGCGACATTACCAATGCACCAGAGCATATACAGCTCCAGTGTGATGTCCGTGACTAGTTATACAAATGAGCTGGTTGACAAACAATTATACACTTCCCTATACCGTCCTCCCATTTCCCGCTAAAGCCGGATACGTACGCCTGTAATTTGGCGTTACTTATCCAAAAATGACTTAAGCGGGAGTATAAAAACTCCCAATCTAAAGCCTAAAGAAGGCCTACGTTCTTCATGGGAGTTATCATTCATGATTTTAGTTGTAAAAAGAATGCAATGGCTAGCTGTTATCGCACTAGTCTGGGGTGTCTCTGCTTGTTCGAGCAAGCCGGATGTACCACCCCCCGAAATTCCTATAGTCGATAAAGCCTCTCTGGACGTCAATTAAAACCCAACTTGTTGTTGTGGTGGCAAGTGGATTACCCATGTTGACGCTTTTGGTTCTGAAGTAACCTCACATCATTCAATTGATTTGAACATACTGAAAGTCTCATTTAGATGCTTGCCAAGTAGTTAACTTTTAATTACCTATCTATCTATTCTATAAGGAAAAAACTGTTATGAAATTAATTAAACTAATAGCTGTAACCATTTTTATCGTGAGTTTATCTGCTTGTGCCGGAGGTTCATCGATAGAGGGCGGTGGTGAAAGAGGTGGACATAGTGGACACCAACATTAGTAACCAATACTAAGATGCGATTGACTTAGCCGTCCTAATTTGAGGTGGGCAGTCACTTACGACGATCAATATAGTGTGTTGCTATTGTGTAATAACGATAGCAACACCCTTATTTATGAATAGCTCGGTGTAAAGCATTAACCGATATTTAGTTTAATGAGGTATGAAATGAAAAAAAGTATACAAGAGGTGAATTTATTAGATTCACCATCACTGTCTCGTCGACAGTTTGTGACAGGTGTTGCGGCAGGAGGAGCTCTTTTAGGACTGGGTTTAAAGCCCAGCTTATCCCTTGCAGAACCGCAAAGTCGTCTTGGGCCGAAAATACTTGACGGCAATGTGTTTGATTTATCGGTAGGTTACAAGTCCGTAAATTTCACGGGTAAAAACAGGATGGCAACAGCGGTTAATGGCTCTGTTCCTGCTCCGGTTTTACGGTGGAAGGAAGGTGAAACAGTAACTTTACGTGTAAAGAATAACTTGGCTGAAGATAGCTCTATTCATTGGCACGGACTCATTCTACCGTCAAATATGGATGGTGTTCCCGGGCTTAGTTTTGGAGGCATTAAACCTGGCGACACTTTTGAATATCAATTTGCTGTTAATCAAAGTGGAACATATTGGTATCACAGCCATTCAGGTTTCCAAGAGCTTACGGGTATGTATGGGGCGATTATTATCGATCCTAAAGAAGAAGATCCAGTTAGTTATGACCGAGAACATGTCGTCATGTTATCCGACTGGTCTGATGAAGATCCACAAGATATATATAGCAAATTAAAAAAACTTAGCCACTACTACAACTTCAGAGAAAGAACAGTTGGAGATTTATGGCAAGACATCAAAGATAAAGGCGTTGCACAAACATGGAATGAACGTGAGATGTGGAATGAGATGCGAATGAGTGATACCGACATATCTGACGTAACAGGTTACACATATACATATTTAATGAATGGTGTAACACCAGACGAAGGCTGGATAGGGATGTTCAAAAAAGGAGAAAAAGTACGTTTACGATTCATTAATGGTTCGTCAATGACTATTTTTGATGTACGGATACCCGGTTTAAAAATGACTGTTGTGGCAGCAGATGGTCAAAACGTCGAACCAGTGACAATTGATGAGTTTAGGATTGGCGTTGCGGAAACTTATGATGTTGTAGTTGAACCAAGTGACGATAGTGCCTATACCGTTTTTGCTCAAAGTATTGACCGAACTGGTTTTACTCGCGGCACATTAACGCCTGATATTGCAATGACAGCCGCAATACCAGCCATGGATATAGCACCTACATTAGGTCATCGAGATATGGGAATGAGCATGGGGAGTTCGTCATCAGATGAGCATAGCGGTCATCAAATGAATGCCAAAACAGAAGTGACTGATAAATCGTCAGATCATGCCAACCATGGCACAGATGCAGAACCCCTAGGTAAAGCAGGTTTTGGAAGTACTCGTGAAATAACAAGCGTTGGTATTGTTGAAGGTCCACACATCGATATGCGAGCTATGAACCCACAGAGCGGATTACATGATCCAGGTATTGGCTTACGTCAACATAGAGAGAATTTGGGACGAAAAGTGCTCACCTATGCAGATATAAAAAACCTCTATATAACTGAAGATCTTCGTGAGCCGACCAGAGAAATAGAACTGCATTTAACGGGCAATATGAGTCGTTATATGTGGTCGATAAATGGGATTAATTACGCAGATTCAGATCCAATTCAACTCAAATATGGTGAGAGAGTACGTATCACACTAGTCAATGACACCATGATGACCCACCCGATGCATCTGCATGGTATGTGGAGCGAATTAGAAACGGGTGACCCACAACATATTCCACGAAAACATACCGTAATCGTTCAACCAGGTTCCAAGATTAGTTACTTAGTTACCGCAGATGCTTATGGCCGGTGGGCTTATCACTGTCATTTGATTTTTCACATGGCAGGTATGTTCCGTGAAGTAAGTGTCAGTTAGAACGAAATATTATGAAATTATTTGAAAGGTAAATAATCATGTTAAAAAGAAAACTTTTTTTACAGGTACTCACAATACCGCTGTTGTTGGGAAGTGTTACCTCTGCTTCTGCAGGCGGTAATGACGACCCTTTGCTTACAAAAGTATTGATTGATCAATTCGAGATTAGGGATGCAGACGGCAGTGATCCATTAGTTTTAGATGGTCAGGGATGGATTGGTAAAGATCTCAATAAATTATGGATTAAAACTGAGATAGAGCGTGTTGATGGGGACACAGAAGAAGCAGAGTTACAGGCTCTTTATAGCCGTGCTATTGCCCCATACTGGGATCTCCAGTTGGGTTTAAGACATGATTTCCAGCCGAGTCCAAGCAGAAGCTGGGGAGTGATTGGCATTCAAGGTATCGCTCCTTATTTCTTTGAGGTCGATACAGCACTATTTATTGGGGAAAGCGGACAAACCGCTTTGCGAGTGGAGGCGGAATACGAGCTTTTATTCACTCAGAAACTGATTTTAACACCTGAAGTAGAGCTTAACTTTTATGGGCAGGATGATAAGGATTTAAATATCGGTTCAGGCTTGTCAGATCTAGAAGCAGGCTTACGATTACGATATGAAATTCGTCGTGAATTTGCTCCCTATATTGGCGTGAATTGGAACAAGAGTTTTGGTAATACAGCTGATTTTGCTAGTGCGGAAGGCGAGGATACAGATGACGTGCAATGGGTCGTTGGGCTTAGAGCCTGGTTCTAGGGCATAACAAATTCAACTAAATCTTTTTAAGGATATATCCATGAAAAAAACACTTATTACTTGCTACATCTTAGCTAATACTTTTATTGCTACTTCACATGCTCATGATCCATCTGAGCATACGGCAAAAATGGAAGAACCAAACTGTGTGGCTATGAATGGTATGAATCATTCAAGCATGCATAACGATGACACCGTCATGATGGCGATGAGAAAGAAGTGTACTGATAAACAACCTACGATACAGCTCCCGGGTATGGGTGGGGATTCGAGTATTAATTTTGATAAAAAAAAGGAGAGGAAGCCCAAACGACACAGTAGTGGGCATGCTCATTAATACTAGTGACAAGCTATGGCAATATCTGTTGCATATTGCCATAGCTGACAACTACTTTTCGATAACTATTTTAACCAAGGAACCCAAATGCTGAAATTGAAGCAACTTATATATATGGTGCTGGCTACGATCATGGCAGGTGCTCTTTATATCTACTCTGGAGCATATCCAATAGGGGCTGACGTTCCACATAATAAATTGACGTATTGGTTGTTAGAAACGGCTCGAGAACAGTCTATCAATTCAGCAGTAAAAAACATCGAAGTCCCTAAATTGGATAACCCAGGTTTACTCCTTGCAGGAGGCCCGGATTATAACGACATGTGTGTTACTTGCCACCTCAAACCTGGGAAAAGTGAAAGTGATATGAGCATAGGTTTATATCCTTCACCACCCAACTTAACTGATGAGTTTGAAGGTGTAGAGGGTTTGAATGAAAGTGATGCGCTTGAGCAAAGGGCACGGCGTCAGTTTTGGATTATTAAACACGGAATTAAAGCTTCTGGTATGCCTGCTTGGGGACCAACACATGATGACAAAAGGATCTGGGCAATGGTTGCCTTTTTACAAAAATTGCCAGAATTGAGTCCAGAACAATATCAAATTATAAGTGCACGAGATATAAAGAGTAGCTCGTCACATCATTAATTAAAAGTGAGTAACTAATGAATACAATTTTTCCAGTTCTAATGCTGCATAGTGCCTAGCGCCTTTTGCCACGAATAAGACATCACCTGGCAACAACCAGTCAGGCTGCTTTTTCCCTGTTAACTGTGTTTGTATTATTTTATCTGGGATTATTTCACCGGTGGTTCGCGTGTCCCTTACTTGCACCACATGCACATCACCATCCTGATTTGGCACAATGCTGCCACGGAAAGGGTGGCCCGAACGAATTTCTGTAATCTCACTCAGTTTTGTCATCATTTAATGCCGTCACCAAAGTTCTTTCAAATAAGCGTGCGCCATTACACAAAGGCGATCGCTACATAATTAATTTAGAAGACAGTGTGAGTTCTTGAAATTTAAATGTCAACATTTTTATGCAGTAATGTAATGGTGCATTAATTGTTTGGCACTATAAATTGAGTAATGTTGAGTTGAAATTGATAACGTTTACTTTATGTCAGAGGGATGGAAGGAATGTTATGCCTTATTTAAGCCATTGACTTATCCGCTATATTAAATAACTGATTTTATTTACAAACCATCTTCTTTTCCCTTCGGGGGTGATAACAATCACTTCATCGTCGACTTCTTTTTGTAAACAGGCGCGAGCCATTGGCGAGTCGATAGATATGTATTGTTTCTCATCATAGATTTCATCTGGGCCGACAATTTTAAATGATAAGGTTTTGCCATTATCACTTTCAAGATCTACCCAAGCACCAAAAAAAACTCTGCCTTCTTGAACCGGGTCGTATTCAACAACTTTGATGTCTTCGATTATCTTACGAAGGTACCTGACCCTGCGATCAATTTCTCGTAATTTACGTTTATTATATTGGTAGTCTGCATTTTCAGATCTATCGCCAAGGCTGGCCGCCCATGCAACGACTTTGGTGATTTCAGGTCGTTCTTTACGCCACAAATGATCAAGCTCATCGTTTAGTTTCTTAAAGCCCTCGGTGGTTATTAGCTTGGTTTTCATTGTTCTACAAGTTTCTGAGTGCTTTTTTTAAAGCGTCGACCGTGGCAACTTTAAAAACAGGTTTATTCTGTTGATCAACTATCTCACCAAAATTGTTGGGAGATAAGCCCCATTTTTTTTGGAAGGCGTTAGATAAAATATATTCAAAAGCTCTTCTTTCTTGATCGTTTAGTTTTTGATCGTCATCTGGAGAAGCGTTTTTATGGTCATAGACATCTATTCGTAAGTTAGGGGGAATAACTTCTTCTAATTGTTTTTTTGCCATTTTTAGTTCTGAAGAAAGTATTCGCACTAATAGTTTATGCTTGGGGTTGCTGATTTCATCTATCCAGTCTTCTTCATTTTTAGCGACTTCAACTTTATTAGTTTTTTGTTCTGCAAAAAAAGTGATCAATGCGCGATATTTTTCTCCTGATTTATTACGAATACTTTGTGCTTTGGGCACCCCCCGCATATGACCTAATTTAGCAATTGTTGCTATTGAAAAGTCATTTATACCTCTACCTTGTTGTTCTTGGCATACATCAAAAATCGCTTTTAGCGTTTCTTGTACTATAGGCGTTGACTCTGATTGGAGTTTTTCTAAGAAAGATTCTGGACTCATAGTTTATTGTACCGAGATAGCGTGTTGGCTATTAGTGATGAGTTGAATATCAGATTTTGTTATTTTTTCTATGCCGAGTAATTCGTCTAATTTTATTTCGCAATTAATCACCTGCTCTATTTTGTCCCACGTTTTTAATCGACTTGTTAATAATTGATGGAGTTCATTGCCAACTCTAAGCTGTTCTTCTTCAGTCATAAGAAATAGGGAGGGTGCTATGTTATTAAAAACAGCCATCCGATCGATAATTTGTGTCCTGGGCAGGATGGCATTCTCAGCGCTGGCAGATTGATAAATAGTCGCATTTTCACAAACCTCCTGCAGTTGTTGGTAATAATTGACTTCTTCGAGTTCTAATTGAAGTTCAGCCTCTGATGAAGTTAATAATGATAAAGGGTGTTCCAAGTCAGAATTGGATGATGGAGGTGTATCTTGATTAATAATTAATTGGGATTGCCTAGTTAATTTATAAGCTGACTGCAGATCACATAAAAGCATATCTACTTTCTTTCCGATGCTTTCGTATTCTGATTCAAGTCGTTGGAGTTCAGAACTGAGTGATGTGTTTTCGTCTGTGTTGATTTGCTCACCTTTTAAATTTGCTACGTAGTGTGCTCTATCTAATGAGGAAATTTTAGTTTCGAGATAGGTTATTTTTTCCTCTAAGATATGACATTTTTTAGCATGTTTATTTGATTCTAGCAGGACTTCATTGGTTAATGACAGTAAGCCGCCAAGAAAAGCAGGACCAGTAATGAAATGACGGCAACGTAGGCAGTTTTGCATCCCAAGATAGCCTGGCGAAGCGGGTGCTCTAATTTGAGATGAACCGATTATATCGCCGCCATCATCACAGCGAGAGGCTGCAAAAGGGCATATTCCATAATCATAGAAGACAAAATTGCCAGCAGGAACAGTATTAGTTAATGATTTTAAGAGTTCGGTATTTGAACCAATTAAGTTGTTCTTTACCTCTTCAATTTTGTTTTGCTCGATCTGTTTTTGGATAGCTTCGGCTTGAGACTTCAATGCCATTTTTTCACCTTGTTCAAGCTTCCGTTTTATTTCACCTTGAGAAATTTTGCAATAGTAAATAGACATAACTACTGATGAATGTCCTACTACTTTCATAACAATTTCAATGGGCATTCCCATTTCCATAACATAAGCAGTGATTAAGCTGACCCGCATAGAATGAGGGGTATATTTTGAACTATAGTGGCTCAAAGTGGTTTTGGAGCCCTTTAAAGTTGCTAGTGTAAGGTTTGAGGGCTGAATATGGTGGAGTGCCGCTGCTAACCTTAGGGATAAGGCTGAGGAAACATTTTTTGGTTCGACATCACCGAATGCTCTGAAAAGAAAACAATTGATTCCTTTCGCTTTTAATTGTGTTTCATTAAAGCTAGTGCGGATGCAGGAAGTCCAACTTGTTGCTTGTGTTATCGGATTGTATTTTTGTTGCCATTTCCTGAGTTTGACTAACCAGTAAGCGAGATCCTCTGGCATCCAAGGAATTGAATAGCCACCACCGCTGTTACTTGTTTTATTTGTAGTAACGAACATGCCTATTCCATCGGGCATTTGTTTTATAAATGATTGTGCTTTGGTCATACCGGCAAATTCAATTGTATTTTTGACCCAGATTATTTTGCCTGTTTCATCAATATCAGCTATCAATTCATCTGCTTCTCCTGAGTCGTTGTAGGCTATTTGCCTTCCTCTTAGCGGTACTTTAGTTAATGTGTAGGTATGGAGCCAATCGACAGGGCTCCATAAGAAATATTGACCTTGTATTTTCTTATAAACACAGTCTGGGTCGGACTTGTCTATTATTTTTGGAGATACTTTTATCCAATCAGCATCAAAGATCTGTATGTGTTTTAGGTCTTTAAAATTTTGTGCTTCAGCTGAAATTAACCATTTTTGAACTTTATTCACAAAATGATATTGAAGAGAGGCTTTAATCGTTTCTGAACGTTGAGGGCTCGTAATAGTCTGATCTGTTAGTAACAGTTCAAATGGGTTTCTTGCGCCCATTATTCGAACAATTTCTCCAGTTTCTTCATCTTCAAAGGTTAAATATTTATCAATGACATTATTTAGAAATTGGTTAACCGAGATAATGATATTTCGTCGTAAATTATCTGTCTCAAGTTGTTCTAACATTGTTCGGAATGGTTTGATATTGAACTTTTCTTGGGTTAAAAAGGCTTCGGTTGATTTGCTTTTATCGTATTTCTGAATGAATAAACGTACGAATCTACTAAGATGAGAGACTTTAGTTGTACCGCCTCTGGCTTCTTTCATAAATTCAGTTATTTTTTCAGCCCAGTCTGCGTATTCTTTAGGAATATATTCCGGTTTGAAGGGTTCAGGTTTACCTAAAAATCGATACCAATTTCGCCATTCACCTGGGTATGCACCCTGAGGGTCATATGGAAATGTTTGATCATTAGTATCTTTCAAAAACTTCTTATATTCACTCGCATTTTTTAATTTTAGAGGATGGATAATATGGGTTAATTTTCGATATGAAATGAACTCTGGAATATCAAAAAACTCGTTGTAACTCTGCCATTCGCGTAAGTAAACGCGTTCAGGGTGAGCAGGGAAGCCCTGATGCTGCTGATAGTTTTGCTTATATTCAACAGAATTAGTGATTCCTAATGTCTTACATTTTTCTTTCAGCTCTAGGTACGATAACTTTTGCTGCCCAGTAATAAGGTCGATTTTGGAAGGCTTGATAATCCCTTTAGGTTTTATCATTCTGTTTCCCTCATTTTATTACGGACATCTTCGTTAGTTGGACTAATATAAATCAAACATGAGTGAGGGCTTTTGTGATGCATTGCTTTTTGAATTTCGATTTGGTCAAGGCCAAATTTACGTAAGCGGTATCCGTAAGCATGACGGTGGCCGTGTTCAGTCGTACCTTGTGATTTTTTACATACAAGACCGATGCGTTCAACGGCTCTTTTATGAAGCCGTTGAAAGTTCTTCACAGATTCTGGTTTACCTTCTTTGTTAGTGAATGCGAAGGGGTGAAAATTAGAGGGTGACGGTTCGACGCGTTGAAATTTCAAGTAATTAGCCCAGATAACTAAGAACTCTTTAGCCTTATGTCCTGGACTAAAAATGACCTCAAAATAGGCATCTTTACTTGTTAATAAGGGTGATTTCCAACCGGCGTATAAGCGTTCAGATAACCGATAAGTATTTCTGGGCTTGTATTTTGATTCTGACAGTAAATACTCAAGTCTATTTTTATAGTGTGGTTTTGGGGACTTACCAAATTGAGGATGGTAGACACGAACTAACGCTTCATCATGCTTATTTGGGTTTTGTGTAATATCAGAAACGTAAATATGAAAGACTTCGCTTTTCCTGAGTCCGCCATAATTTAAAAGCATCGTAATTGCTTGAGCCTTAAAGTCATAAACTTTGTTTTTCTCAAATCCTAGAAAGAGCAACCGTTCAATATGCTCATCTGGAAATTTCATTGCTTTTTCATTTTCTATTTTGGTGTTTGGAAGTTGGGTAATCATCCTTACCTTACTAGCCTGATCTTTTGCTTGGCTGTAGTGCGATAAATGATTAAGGAAAACATTTTGTTGCTTATGATAGTAGGCACACCAATTTAAGCGTTCTTCATAATTGGTGGCTTTTCTGAAGGGGTTTATTCTAGATGTTGAGTAACCATCTTGAAGGGCTAAGAAATCAGTGTAATGCGTAATATGGAATAAAATATTATTGGTATCTCTTATCGTACGAGGCTTCCAAAACAAGCCCAATGGGTCATTACAAGCATGGTAGTCAATCGTGCCCGTATTAAGTGCTTGGGTGAATGATTTTAATAGCTCTGTTGATTTCTTATAGTTCGGAGCTGAATGAACATATTGAATTAATAACTTGAGAGAGAATACAGCTCGCTCTTTCCAAGAAGCACTTTTTACGTTGAACCACGCAAGGTATCGAAGGTGAGAGATCACTAAACCTTGTTCTGTTAATAAAGCCGGCAATTCAAACCTCAACCCACTGTCGCAATCGGTGTAAGTTGTACTTACTTTTCTTACATAAGGCATATAACAATTAGTATATAGTTTAAGGTTATTTCAATTAGAACTCATATCAGAAATTAAATCAAAGGCAATATGTGTTATCAAATAGTATGTTTTAAGGTGGGGTTATAATATATTTACCGTAAGAAAGAACTGAAAGGAATAGATCGCCGCATTCGTTACTTACAAAAAAGAATGCCAGATCTTCGTGTAGTGTCCGACAAACCGGATGTTCAAGAAGTTATTTTTTTCGCTGCGCGGGTCACATTAGAAACTGAAGCGGGCGATGAAGTTGAATATCGTATAGTTGGTCCAGATGAAATTGACCATGAAAAGGGCAACATCAGCCTAGACTCACCACTTGCCCAAGCCTTGTTAAAAAAGCAGGTTGACGATGAGGTGACGATTCATATACAACAAGGCCGTAAAACCTACGCTATTCTTGCGGTTCACTATTAGAATTGGCCGAAAGACTTAAAATTTTCCACTGTCAATGGCAATATAAATCAAGCTATCAGGTCCTTCAATCACATTACGAATACGCTCTTCTCATACGCTTAATAATCGGGTTTCATCAATAATGTTTGATGTATTTGTAGGTGTGACTTTGTTTAAATGTCGTAAATTTAAGGCGCCAGAAAAAAGTTGTCCTTTCCATACAGGAAAATCATCCCTTTTATATCGCATCAAGCTACTAGGTGCTATAGAAGGTGTATAGACTTTAAGCGGTTGCTCAATGCCTGTTTTATGCGTGCCTTAACCCACAGCAAAAGGACTGGCATATTCCTTGTAGTAGGATATGGTGGGCCAGCTATAATTTTTGCCTTTCTTAACGAGGTTAATTTCATCGCCGCCGCGAGGTCCAGCTCATTTGACCAAAGTACGTTTGTCTCCAAATAGAAAAACAGGCCTCAGGAACTACACGACAACATAGAACAACCGGCACGTTCCCGCGCCCAATCTGGTCGTTTAACTGCATACTGGGCTTTATCGGGTTGCTCATCATAAGGATACCTAAAGACTTCGAGTAATTCATTTACCAGACTAAAATCACCTTGCTCAGCTTTGTCCGTTGCTATTTGAGCGAGATAATTTCTAAAGACATATTTTGGGTTGACTTTATTCATTGCAACTTTTCTTTCTATATCGTAAGTGCCATCTTGACGAATACGTTGTTGGTATTGCCTTAGCCATTGGCAAATGGCTGCTTTGTTATCTAGCGTCAATTGGTCCTCGACATAATAGGCATCAGAAATAGCGGAAAGCAGTTGTTCATCTGTCTGATATTGTGTTTCAGTACTTAAGTCTGCAAGTCCACGATAAAATAAGGTCATATCTGTCTCAACCAACTGCAAAACTTTATGTAGTTCGCTGACGAGATTGGCATCATCAACTTGGTAAGCTTTTAACCCTAACTTAGCTGCCCGCATAGCCTCAAGTTGTGATGCATATTCATGTGCATAGTCATTAATTGATTGTCCTAATGATTCAGCATCTTCAATTAATGGGTAAATGGCATTGGCTAATTGAACTAAATTCCATTGGGCAATTTGGGCTTGCTGGCCATAACGATATCGACGGTTAGTCGCATCGGTCGTATTAGGTGTCCAGTTTGGGTCATAATTATCAAGCCAGCCATAGGGACCATAATCGATTGTCAAACCTAAAACAGACATATTATCGGTATTCATCACACCGTGAACAAATCCGACGCGCATCCAATGAACAATCATTTCAACTGTGCGTTGGCATACTTCATCAAACCATTGTAAATAAATGTCACGGCTGGGTTTACCAAGATGGGAAAAATCTGTTTCGATAGTGTAGTCGACGAGTTTTTTCAAGGTCTCTGTATCATCTTGAGCAGCAAAAATTTCATAACTGCCAAATCGTAGAAAGGAAGGAGAAACACGACAAACAATTGCCCCTGGTTCAGGTTTAGGGTTTCCGTCATAAAACATATCGCGAACAACCTCTTCACCAGTTGTAACCAGACTCAAAGCGCGGGTTGTGGGCACACCAAGGTGGTACATCGCCTCGCTACAGATAAATTCGCGAACTGATGAGCGTAAGACAGCCAAGCCATCGGCAGTACGGGAGTAGGGTGTTGCGCCTGCACCTTTGAGTTGCAAAATATGGTGTTCACCAGCGCTATTAGTAACCTCACCTAAATTAATAGCACGGCCGTCGCCTAATTGTCCTGCCCAATGACCGAACTGATGGCCGCCATAACACTGTGCATATGGTGTCATATCATTAAGCAATTGATTACCTGCAAAGATTTGCGTAAACAAGTCTGATTGACAATCAGAAGCTGAAAGTTCTAACTGTTCAGCTAACTCTTTCGAATAAGCAATAAGTTGAGGCGAACTTACAGGGGTAGGGTTAACATAAGAGAAACAAGCAGAAGCGACCTGACGACGATGATTATCTTTTATTGGATCAGCAGGTAATTGCTTCACAAAGCGTGGGTCGAAACGTAGTTTAGAGAACGTAAACTCAGGATTGTTTTCCAAAATGGTCTCATTATTGATTAAACTCAGGATGACTATTAGAACAAAGAAACACAAGAAAAAATAGGGGAGATAAGGGTGTTAATTGGTTACCTAAAGAAATTAAAAACCATGAATACCGTGTGGATATGACACCAGCCGGTGTACAAGAACTAGTTCAGCAAGGCCATGAAGTGCTTATCGAACATCTTGCAGGGAATGTAATGGGTTTAAACGATGAACTATACGAACAAGCTGGCGTAACCGTCATTAATTCTGCTAAATCAATACATGACAGGGCAGAACTGATTGTTAAAGTGAAAGAGCCTCAGCCACAAGAAAGACGATGGCTGAGACCCGGGCAAATTTTATTTACCTATCTTCATTTAGCAGCTGATAAGCAGCAAACACAAGACTTGCTGGATTCAGGTGATACTTGCATAGCTTATGAAACGGTCACTAATAAACGAGGTGGTTTGCCTTTACTAGCACCGATGAGTGAAATAGCAGGGAAATTATCTATCCAAATGGACTGTCGTGTATTAAAAAATAGCGATGCGATCAAGCCTCTATGCTGATACAGAAATTAATAATAGGCTCGGAGTAGAAAAATTTGTTTCTTGGGCTAAAAATTATGTAAGTAAAAGTGCGGAACTGAAAGTGTATGGAGACTTAATCTCAGCGTCAGTCTATCTAAATCCTGAGGGGTAGAGGCTGCGATATAACTAGGGTAGCTTTAACCATGTACGCACATAACAAACCACTGCAAGATATGGGAGATGAGAACTGTCGTAAATAGAATGCTTATTTAACTTTCATCCCAGCTTGAGCACCCTGATCTAGGTTCAAAATAAACAGATCTTTACCTCCTGGGCCTGCAGCTAACACCATACCTTGAGATAAACCAAAACGCATCTTGCGTGGTGCTAAATTTGCGACCATCACCGTTTGTTTTCCGATAAGGTCTTTCGGTGAATAGGCAGACTTTATCCCAGCAAATACCTGACGTTGTTCCAAGCCCATATCTAAGGTTAACCTTAGTAATTTATCAGCTCCTTCAACATGTTCCGCGTTGATAATTTTCGCAACACGCAAATCGATCTTGGCAAACTCATCATAACTAATTTCATCAGCGATAGCTGGAATAACGGTATTTTCGGGCGTGGCTGCTTTTAACGGTTTAACCCCGACTAAATTTTCTTTCGAATCATTTTGAATAGCTTCAATTTTATCAGTTTCAATACGTGTCATCAGCGGTTTAAACTTATTGATTTTATGACCAAGTAAAGGAGTCGAAACAGCTGACCAAGTGAGCGCATCAATATTCAAAAAGGCTTCAGCCTGTTCTGCCGTTTGAGGCAATACTGGCTTTAAGCAAACAATCAGTACACGAAATAGGTTAATCCCGACTGTGCAAATATCATGGACGGCTTGGTCTTGACCTTCTTCCTTAGCCAAAGCCCATGGTTTTTTATCATCAATATACTGATTGGCTTTATCAGCTAATGCCATAATCTCACGCATGGCACGACCAAAGTCTCGGTTTTCCATCATTGTTGCGATTGCATCAGTTTCATTGACAAAACTATCAAATAAAGCGGGCTCAGATAAGCTGCTTGATAATTTGCCATTAAATTGTTTTTTGATAAAGCCTGCACAGCGACTGGCAATATTAACCACTTTACCGATTAAGTCAGAATTGATACGACTTTGGAAGTCTTCTAAGTTAAGGTCAATATCTTCAATACCTGGACCCAATTTGGCGGCAAAATAGTAGCGTAAATATTCTGGGTTTAAATGATCAAGGTAGGTACGTGCTTTGATAAAAGTACCACGCGATTTGGACATTTTTTTGCCATCAACAGTTAAGAAACCATGCGCAAAAATGTGATTAGGTAGGCGGAAACCAGCACCTTGCAACATGGCCGGCCAGAATAGGGCATGGAAGTAGATAATATCTTTACCGATAAAATGAACCATCTCAATATTACTATCGGCTTTCAGATATTCATCGAAGTCGAGGTTGGTACGGTCACAGTAATTTTTAAAACTGGCTAAATAGCCAATGGGTGCATCCAACCAGACATAGAAAAACTTATCGGGTGCATCTGGAATTTCAAAGCCAAAATAAGGGGCATCACGAGAAATATCCCAATCACGTAATCCACCTTCAAACCATTCCTTGAGTTTTTGAGCAACTTCAGTTTGTATATGGTCACCTTCACGAAACCACGTTTTAAGTTGTTCTTCAAAATGCCCTAATTTAAAAAAATAATGTTCAGATTCTTTGGTAATGGGCGTCGCACCAGAAATGGCTGAAATGGGGTTAATCAAATCGGTAGGATCATACGTTGCACCACAAGCCTCACAGTTATCACCATATTGGTCAATAGCACCACATTTAGGACATTCACCTTTAATAAAACGGTCGGGTAGAAACAGCTCTTTTTCCGGATCATAGGCCTGTTCAATCGTTCTCGTTTCGATATGACCTGCATCACGGTTAGCGAGATAAATTTGATTGGCTAAGGCTTGATTTTCATCACTATGGGTGCTGTGAAAATTATCAAAGCCGATCGAAAATTCTGCAAAGTCAGCTTGATGTTCTTTTTGAACGTCCGCGATCAATTGTTCTGGTGTAATACCTTGATTTTGTGCCCGTAACATGATCGGTGTGCCATGCGCATCATCAGCACAAACATAGTGACATTCGTGACCGCGCATTTTTTGGAATCTTACCCAGATATCAGTTTGAATATACTCCACCATATGCCCTAAATGAATGGAACCATTGGCATAAGGGAGAGCACTTGTAACCAGAATTTTTCTTTGCATGAGTCGACCAAGAAGTGGGTAATAAAACCCGATAAAGATAACAGAAAGTCTTAGATGACACCATTGAGTTGGCAAACAATTACCCTAGGTTTGCAATATGAAACACTTTGAATTAGATTAATTACGAGGCCCACATTTGGAGCCATAATATTTTCAGCATGTCTATCAAAGGGAAAAGATGGAACTGACACTAAATGACATTCATCGTGATGCCATAGAATCAGCTCTAGCCAAAGCACGGCAATACCGTTCTTTATTAGAACCTGAAATTGCTGAGAGTATTTGCCTTGATATCCTTAAAGTTGATGACAATAATCAACAAGCTCTTATTATTTATATTTTGGCGTTAACAGATCAGTTACATCAGACTGAGAAACAATCCCAGATTAAACAAATACAAAAAACAATTCTACGTTTAGAAAGTGAGTATGAACGTCATTACTACACCGGCATCATGAATGAACGCCGTGCACGTTTTTTAATCAGTCAACCGATGTCACATAGCTTTGCCTATGACTATTTTATCGAAGCCATAGAAGCCTATCGCCAAGCAGAACCCATCAGTCCAGAACAGAACGATGATGCTATTTTGCGACAAAATAGCTGTACCAGAACGATTGAAAAAGAAAAACTTCAGCCTAGACAAGACAGTGAAGATATTCTTGTCGACATGGAAAGTTGAAATATGCGCGTTATGCAACTACAGAAACGCTTGATGGCTGTAGCTGGTATAGTGATATTCGTTTACCTCATCGGTCACATGCTATCAAATTTAACCTTCTTTTCAGAAGAATTATTTAATCGCTTTTATGACTGGTACAACGGTGGCGTTGTCAGGTGGTTGGTATTACTTATCATTATTATCGTGCTCGCAATACATGTCAGAACCGGACTCAAAATTCGTGATATCAACGCGAAAGCAAGAACAGTAGATTATTTCTGGCAAGACGGCTTTAAAATTCCAGCAAAGCTCGTCACATTCAGTGTTTTATTCTTATTAGCATTCATTATTATTCATATTGTCCAAACTTTATTGTTTGCTACGGTAGATCCTTATAGAGAAACAGTAACACTTTTTCAGTCCTTCTGGATGTTAGGGTTTTACATGGCAGGCTTGTTTGTATTAACGATGCATTTGCAGCACTCCCTGGCAAATGTACTCCAAACATTGGGTAAAACATCTTTTACCTGTCAATACTTGGCGTGGGCGGTGACACTGTCTATTACGTGTGGCTTGGCTATTGTGCCGCTATATATTTACTTTGGGTTGTCATGACTGATTACGTAATGGAAAGCCAAACCCCGAAAGGAAACATTGAAAATAGGTGGACTCAGCATAAATTTAATCTCAAAATCGTCAGCCCAGCGAACAGGAAAAAATATACCGTTATTATTGTTGGCACTGGTTTGGCTGGTGCATCAGCAGCGGCTTCTTTAGGAGAAATGGGTTACAACGTTAAAACATTTTGTTTTCAAGATAGCCCAAGACGTGCGCATAGTATTGCTGCACAGGGCGGTATTAATGGCGCGAAAAATTATCAAAATGATGGTGATAGCGTTTGGCGCTTATTTTATGACACTATCAAAGGTGGAGACTTTAGGGCGCGCGAGTCCAATGTTTTCCGTTTGGCTGAACTCAGTAATAACATCATCGATCAAGCTGTGGCACAAGGGGTACCTTTCGCACGTGAATACAGTGGTTACTTGGCGAACCGTTCTTTTGGTGGCGCTCAAGTGTCGCGCACCTTCTACGCACGTGGGCAGACAGGGCAACAATTATTACTCGGTGCCTATCAAGCGATGAGTAAAGAAATCGATGCAGGGTCAGTGACACACCGCTCACGCTGTGAGATGCAAGATGTGATCATGATTGAAGGTAAAGCTAAAGGAATTGTGACACGCGATCTTGTGACAGGTGAACTTGAAAGCCATATGGCTGATTGTGTTGTCCTGTGTACAGGAGGCTATGGCAATGTCTTTTACTTATCAACGAATGCTAAAGGCTGCAATGCTTCTGCAGCATGGCGAGCACACAAAAAAGGGGCTTTATTTGCCAACCCAAGTTTTACGCAAATACACCCAACCTGTGTTCCGCAACATGGCACATTACAGTCTAAGTTGACTTTGATGAGTGAGTCTCTACGTAATGATGGGCGAGTTTGGGCACCCAAAAATGCTATGGACTGTGATAAAAGGCCGGAAGATATTGCTGAACAAGATCGCGATTATTTCTTAGAAAGAATGTATCCCGCTTTTGGCAATTTAGTCCCAAGAGATATCGCATCACGTGCTGTGAAATTAATTTGCGATGAAGGCCGAGGCGCAGGTCATGAAATAGAAGGAAAGAAGCTCGGTGTATACCTCGATTTTGCTAAGGCTATTTCCGAACAGGGCGAAGATGCCATTCAAGAAAAGTATGGCAATTTGTTTGAGATGTATCAGCAAATTACTAACGAAGACCCGAATCAAACGCCGATGCGAATTTATCCCGCGGTACATTACACCATGGGTGGCTTGTGGGTGGATTACAATCTGATGACATCAACGGATGGTTTATTTGCAGCGGGAGAAGCCAATTTCTCTGATCATGGTGCGAACCGATTAGGTGCAAGCGCTTTGATGCAAGGACTAGCGGATGGCTATTTTGTATTGCCGGCCACGATATCTAATTATCTAGCCCAACAAAAGCCGCTCGACTTGAGTAAAAAATATCCTGAAGCAGCTGAAACAATTGCCGTCAGTCAAGCCAGAATAGATCAATTACTCAATGCACCTGACCCTCAGAAGACACCTGACGAGTTCCACCGCCAATTGGGCAATATCATGTGGGATGCTTGTGGCATGGTCCGTGAGAAAGGCCAATTAGAGTCAGCGATTACTGAAATAAAGGCATTGCGTGAACAGTTCTGGCAGCAGGTCAAAGTGACCGGTGATGATAAAGACTTAAATCAAACGCTTGAACGCGCTGGTCGTATCGCTGACTTTATGGAGCTAGCAGAATTGATGTGTATTGATGCACTCACACGAGAAGAGTCATGTGGTTGCCATGCCAGATCTGAACACATTAGCGAAGATGGTGAAGCACAACGACACGATGAAGATTTCTCACATGTTTCAGCTTGGCAATATAGCGGACATATCAGTATGCCAGTGCTGTATAAGGAAGAGCTTAACTTCGAATTTGTCAGACCCAACACAAGAAATTACCGATGATTTTCACTTTACATATCTGGCGACAAAAAAATGCGATAGCGCAAGGCTATTTTGAGCAATATCAAATGGATGTCAGCGAAACCACTTCGTTCTTAGAAATGATGGATGGCTTAAATGAGCAACTCATCAGTAAGGGTCATGATGCCATTGCCTTTGATTTCGATTGTCGTGAAGGAATATGTGGCACTTGTAGTTTAGTCATTAATGGTGCACCCCATGGTAAACAGACCGCAACAACGACCTGCCAAGTGTATATGCGTGACTATGCTGATGAACCCGAACTATGGATAGAGCCTTGGCGTGCAACCGCATTTCCAGTGATTAAAGATTTAATTGTTGATCGCTTGGCATTCGATAAAATCATCAACTCAGGCGGTTATATTGCGACGCGAACAGGTTCGGCTTGTGAAGCCAATACGATTGCGATACCAAAAGAAACGGCTGATGATGCATTTGATTCTGCCACCTGTATTGGCTGTGGTGCATGTGTTGCTGTCTGCCCTAATGCGTCAGCGACTTTGTTTGTTGCTGCAAAAGTCAGCCATTTATCAAGCCTGCCACAAGGTGAGGTTGATTCTCAGAGAGCCAAAAAAATGTTAACCGAAATGGAAGAACAAGGTTTCGGAACATGTAGTAATTATCGCGAATGTGAAAGCGCATGCCCTAAAGAAATCAGTGTGTCGACGATTACACAAATGAACAAATTATTGTATGAAAACAAGTAGCTACCTATCCCCTAAAGCAAAGCGCGTTCATCAATAAGAACTATGGATGAAGTTAGAGGCAAGTCAGGTTAGAATAGCCTAGTTTAAAATAACTAGCTTAGCCATGTTCGGAGTGATGAATGTTAAACCATGACCAAATCAAACAATTGATTAATGCTTATGAAGACCCATTCAGTGGGATTAATCTAGGCGATAGTCATACTAAAATTACAGCTCAATCTGAAGGGTCGTCACTGAACGTCAGCGTGACATTAGGTTACCCAGCGAAAGGCCATCAAGCACAAATGGTATCTGACCTCACCAAGCTATTGCAGGAAAAGGCAAATGCTGATTCAGTGGCGGTAACAGTAGACTGGCGAGTGATTAAGCATAAAGTACAACAAGGCTTAAAAGGTTTAACCGGCGTTAAAAATATTATTGCTGTGGCGTCCGGAAAAGGAGGAGTAGGTAAATCCACCACATCAGTCAACTTAGCTTTAGCGTTAGCGGCCGAAGGTGCGAACATCGGGATTCTAGATGCCGATATATATGGTCCAAGTCAGCCGAGGATGTTAGGGAAAAGCCAAAAACCTGAGTCAGAAGATGGCAAAAGTATTAAACCGGTTGAAAGCTATGGCCTACAAAGTATGTCGATCGGTTATTTAATTGATGAAGAAGAGCCCATGGTATGGCGTGGCCCGATGGTGACACAGGCTTTACAACAATTATTGAATGATACCAAGTGGGATAACTTAGATTACTTGGTGATTGATTTACCACCTGGCACGGGTGATATCCAACTGACTTTATCGCAAAATGTGCCGGTCAGTGGTGCCGTGATTGTCACAACTCCACAAGATATTTCCTTACTAGATGCACGGAAAGGGCTGAAAATGTTTGAGAAGGTCAATGTGCCAGTGATGGGTATTATCGAAAATATGAGTACACATATTTGTAGTCAATGTGGTCATGAAGAACATATTTTTGGTCAAGGTGGTGGCCAAACAATGGCAGAACAATACGATGTTGATTTGCTCAGTTCTTTGCCGCTAGATATACGCATTCGTGAAAATGCCGATAATGGAGAGCCGACGGTGGCTATTGATCCTGAGGGTGATATTGCAAAAGCATATCGTTTGATAGCGACCAGAGTGGCAGCAAGATTGGCAATGCAAGGCAAAGATTATGCATCTGCATTTCCTAATGTCGTTGTGCAAAACGATTAGACTAAAGCTAGTATAGTCAGTTGTGTTAGACATTATTAAATAGTTAAATTAACCGAAGAAAGTGATGATGAAATGAGTATCAAATCTGATAAATGGATCCGCCGCATGGCCGAGCAACACGATATGATTTCGCCCTTTGAATCAGGGCAAAGGCGTGAAAGTGAAAATGGCCGGATGATTTCCTATGGCACGTCAAGCTACGGCTATGATGTAAGGTGCTCAAACGAATTCAAAATATTCACTAATATCAATTCTGCTATTGTTGACCCAAAAAAATTCGATGAAAACAGTTTTGTGGATGTGAATTCAGATGTGTGTATTATTCCGCCGAACTCTTTTGCCTTGGCAAGAACAGTCGAACACTTCAAAATTCCACGCAATGTCTTAACGATCTGTTTAGGGAAATCAACCTATGCGCGGTGCGGTATCATCGTAAATGTCACACCATTAGAACCTGAATGGGAAGGACATGTGACCCTAGAATTTTCAAATACCACACCATTACCAGCCAAAATTTATGCGAATGAAGGCGTTGCTCAAATGCTGTTTTTCGAGTCAGATGAAGTGTGTGAAACATCATATGCTGACCGAAGTGGTAAATATCAAGGTCAACAAGGTGTGACACTACCCAAGTCCTAATGAAGATGGCATACAAACTCATACTCATTCTTTTTATTTCAACGTTATTGTCAGCGTGCTCTTCAGAGCGTCAGGCAGATAAAGAATGGCCGCACAGTGAGTTAAGCAGCTATGCAGCAGCATTTTCACCTAAAGATAAAGCTGTTTATGCAGAATCAGGTAACGGCATTGGTCAAAAATGGAAGCTCAAGAAGTAACACGCTATAAACTGGTTTTCTTTGTTCCTGAAAGTCATAAAGAAACAGTTAAATCAGCCTTATTTTCAAAAGGCGCTGGTCAATATCAAGGTTATGACAGCTGTGCGTGGGAAAGCTTGGGAAAAGGGCAATTTAGACCGCTTGAAGGAAGCGAGCCTTTTCAAGGACAAACAAACAAGATTGAAAAAGTTGATGAGTATAGAGTTGAAATGCTGTGTCTGCGTCAACATATTAAAACAATATTGCAGACTTTGATTGAGGTTCATCCATACGAAGTCCCTGCTTACGAAGTCTGGCCCGTGCAAAGCCTAGATGATTTTTAATTTTTACCGAGTGTTGCCATGCCTACCAATATCGCACCAATAGAAACTTTTTTAGTTGATTATCAAGTCCCTAACTACATGGTTGATCGTGTCTCACTCCATTTTAACTTAGACCGCTCTGATACTAAAGTACGAAGTGTGTTATCAATGAGACGGAATCCGGAAGGGCTCGGAGGAGACTGTATCTTAGATGGGGAGCAGATAACTTTAGTGTCTATCAAGCTCAATGGTAAGGCACTACAAGGTAATGAATATCAGCGTACAGATAAAAGTCTATTGATTTCAGCCGTGCCAGAACAATTTGATTTAGAAATAGAAACACTTATTCATCCTGATAAAAATACCGCCTTAGAAGGCCTATATCATTCAGGTGGTTTGTTTTGTACACAGTGTGAGGCTGAGGGCTTTAGACGGATTACCTATTACCCCGATCGTCCAGACGTGATGTCTGTTTTTACGGTATCAATTGCTGCGGATAGAGCTGAATGGCCGATCATGTTATCCAACGGTAATTTAGAAAAGCAGGGTCAATTCGAAGACGGTCGCCATTGGGTCCGCTGGCATGATCCACACCCCAAACCCGCTTATCTTTTTGCCCTAGTGGCAGGGGATTTACACCGTCAGAAAGACAGCTTTGTAACTAAATCAGGCCGTCAAGTGACATTAGAAATCTATGTTGATCCTGAAAATAGCCATAAATGTGATCACGCCATAATGTCACTTAAACAAGCGATGAAGTGGGATGAAGAGACTTACGGTCGCGAATATGATCTCGATGTGTTTATGATTGTCGCAGTCAATGATTTCAACATGGGCGCAATGGAAAATAAAGGGCTTAATATCTTTAATTCAGCATGTGTCTTAGCCAGTCCAGAAACGGCAACAGATCGTGATTATTACACGATCCAAAGTATCGTCGGTCATGAATACTTCCATAACTGGTCTGGAAACCGTGTGACGTGTCGAGATTGGTTCCAATTGAGTTTAAAGGAAGGGTTCACTGTACTACGTGATCAACAGTTTAGTGCTGACATGAACTCAGCTGCAGTACAAAGAATTGATGATGTGAACCAATTACGTACCATGCAGTTTGCTGAGGACGCTGGGCCAATGTCACACCCAGTAAGACCCGCTTCATTTATCGAGATCAGTAATTTTTATACTGTCACCATTTATGAGAAGGGCGCTGAGGTCGTAGGCATGATTAAAACGATTGTGGGTGAGCAGGGCTTTAGAAAGGGCACAGACCTATACTTCGACCGTCATGATGGGCAAGCGGTGACAACGGATGATTTTGTTAAAGCAATTGAAGATGCCAACGATATTGACCTAAGTCAGTTTAAACGTTGGTATTCACAAGCGGGTACACCTCAAATCACAGTTGGTACTGAATATGATGTCGTTCGTCTGCAATTAACTATTAGTATCAAACAACAATGCCCTGCGACAGCTGATCAGAAACAAAAGGTACCTTTCCATATCCCCGTTGCGATAGGCCTTCTCGATAAACAAGGTCAGGCGATGCCATTACAACAGTTAGGACAAACGCAAGCCAGCGAGCGTGATACACAAGTGTTATCAGTGACAGAAGCTGAGCAGCAGTTCACTTTTATTAATGTTACAACGGAACCCGTGTTGTCATTATTACGTGGATTTTCTGCCCCGGTCAAAATCAACCTGACTCGCTCTAATGCAGAGCTGGCATTTTTAATGGCGAATGACAAAGATAGTTTTAGCCGCTGGGATGCGGGCCAACAGTTATTAATCAATACGCTACTACAAATGAGTGAGTTGGCTAAACAAGGCCACGCTTTAACACTGCCTGTCGAATTAACAGAGCAATTTAATAAAGTGCTGGCCGATGCTGATAATGAACCTGCATTGGTTGCTAAGATGTTGTTATTACCTTCAGAGAATTACATGGCGGCACAACAAGCATCGGCAGATGTCGATGCCATTCATTCTGCGAGACAGTTTGTGAAGAAAGAGCTCGCTTTGAAACTTAAGCAACAGTTCTCCGCTTTATACTCAACATTGAACAGTGATGAAACATACATGTTTAATGCTGATGCCATGGCAAAACGGAGTTTGAAAAATATTTGTCTAGATTATCTTGTTATGACGGGTGATCCAATGCACACCCAGCGTTGCCTAAAACAAATGAAACAAGCTGACAACATGACAGATACCCTAGCTGGACTGAATTGTCTGGTTGAACAACCTGGGCCAGAAAGCGAACATGCATTACGGGCTTTTTATGAGCAATGGCAGCATGATAAACAAGTTGTTGATAAATGGTTGGCAGTTCAGGCCCAATCAAGCTTACCAAATACACTTATTAAAGTGAAAGGGCTGATGAAACATCCTGCCTTTAGCATCAAAAACCCTAATAATGTGCGATCACTAATTGGCCAGTTTTGTCGTAATAATCCGGTTAATTTCCATGCCATTGATGGCTCTGGTTATCAATTTTTAGCAGAGCAAATTTTAATATTAGATAAACTCAATCCACAGATAGCGGCAAGACAACTTGGTGCTTTTAATTCATGGAGACAGTACGATGCATATCGACAAGAACTGATGAAAAATGCATTAGACAGCATCGCACAGTCATCAGACTTATCAGCGGATGTTTATGAAATTGTGACTAAATACTTGGCGGCAGCATAATGTATCAGCTCCATGCTCATCTGGCTGCAGACACATTGGCGATAGGTCAATTTGAATTGTGTGACGTAAGATTGATGGATGATGCACGTTATCCGTGGGTTATTCTAGTGCCTAGAAAAGAAGGCCTTGTGGAAAGTTATCAATTACCTCAAGCTGATCAGCAGTTGTTGATGCATGAATCTGCTTTTGTGACAGAGCAATTAGCTCAACTGGTCGGGGCAGATAAAATGAACGTGGCGGTATTAGGCAATGTCGTGAGTCAATTACATATTCACCATATTGCGCGTTATAAAGCAGATGAGTGTTGGCCTGCACCGGTATGGGGAAAAGGCGATGTCGTTCACTACCAAGCAGCTGAAGCACAAGCTGTCGTCAAACAGCTAACACAGGCCTTTGCTGAGTTATTGAGAGATGGCATCTGAATTACGGTTTAGAATGGCCATCAGTGCATAAGAGGCGAGCTGCTATTATCGCGGTACAGCAAGGTTTGTTGTCGTTACGGCTGAAAATGGCCAAAAGCTGCAGTTTCCAGCGCAGTATATTCGACCATTCTTAAACCAGCCTGGCGTGAGGGGCTTATCTAGTATTCAATTTGATGATGACAATAAGTTTATCGCTCTAAAAAAATATCAGACTAATCACTTAGAATAGAGTGTTTTTCTAGGTGGTATCAGATCAGTAATATTCCCTCCCGCCATCTCAGCAGCAAAGCCCAAGGTCTCCAATAAAGTCTAATGAGGATGGATCGTCATCCCAATATCCTCAGCATCAGTGCCCATCTCCAGTGCCAATACTGTCTCAGCAATGAGTTCACCCGCATTAGGACCCACAATACCCGCACCAATAATACCGCCACCAATCACGAGTAGCTTTTTAGGAATGTCTTCTATGTCTAAGGCATCGGTTGAATCCATCATTCTTGGATCGTCATGCGGGAACACAGGAATTTTAGTGACCCGAGAGCCTGCTGCAACAATACAGT
>Ga0228634_1000097_pt1 | contig 76170 bp, 109 predicted proteins | sample 42DmetaG_FD_190063 | JGI IMG/M metagenome (GOLD analysis project Ga0228634, IMG submission 190063) | Seawater microbial communities from Monterey Bay, California, United States - 42D | ecosystem: Environmental > Aquatic > Marine > Coastal | place: USA: California | collected 2016-09-27 | reverse complement strand
TTAGGTCAAGGCAACAGTTTCAATACTACGGGAGATTTGAATTCAAGAACAACTATTGTAGGTTCAGGAAACTCTGTTAAAAACAATGGCTCTGTATATAACACTATCGTTGGTGACAACAATAGTCTTGGCAGTTTAACAGGTTTAAATTTTTCTGTAGTAGTAGGTAACAATACAACTACTGCTTCAGGTATTACTTCAAGCAGTAATATTATGTTAGGAGGTTATCATTATGTAAATAGCTCAAGTTCTATTAACATAGGTAAATATTTAAGGTCAAACGCGAGCCAAGCCCATATTTTTGGTGGGTACGGAGGTAATGTGAGGTTACAGAGTAATGTTGGTCAATCTTTCTTTTTTGGTTTCAATAATGGGGTAGTAGACGCTAACAACTCTACGGTTGTAGGCTCTCAATTACTTTTATCAAGATTAAGCGATTCGTGGTTAAAATTATACAACGGTACTAATTTAGGTATTAACACTTTCAGTCCAACAGCTAAACTAACTGTTAAAGGCGAAGGCTCAACAAATGCTACTTCTACCTTATTAATAGAAAATAGTTCTGGAACTGATGCCTTAGAAGTTAGAGATGATTCAATAATAATTATGGCAAACCTTCCAACTGCTTCAGCAGGACTACCTACTGGAGCTTTATGGAACAACTCAGGAGTATTAACAGTAGCTTAATAAATAAACAATAATAATGGCAACTTATTTTAAAATAAACGAAGCAGTAGAGACTTCAAGCGGTATAACGGTTACCGGAGCGTATTTAAACGCTATCGTTCACGTTAATAACCTATCTTCTAACGGTGCTATATCTATTGATATACCGTCTAAAGCTGATTTACAAGCTATCGAAGATAACGCAGATAGTATTTACTTTAGAAAAGTAGGAACTAAGGAAAAAGTAGGAGCTATTTCTGGTTATTCTTTAACTCCGGAGCAGTTAGCGCAGATGGACTTTATTAACGGAATTTGGGTAGAACCGGTTAAAGACGCTTTAGTAGAGTACTTAGGAGTAACTAGAGAAAACTTAGAAGTAGTAAACGTATAATGAATAACGATAGAGAAGAAATATTAGAAGTAACTAAAGCTAGTTTTAAGGTATTCGACGTGCCTACTAGATATAGACTTATGATATTAAAAGCCTTCTCTAGTTATGAGTGGGATTTCGAGGATAAGTCTGACGGGTTAACCTTTTTTAATACCCGTTGGTCTAACGAGTTTCACCCGGTATTCGTTTGGCACGATTTCGCTATGCAGAATAGGGAAACTTTAAAAGGTTCGGAAAGTGTAACTACTTACGTAAGAAATACTAATCTTACCTTAAAGAAGCTACTAGAAATATATAATTTTAGTATATTAAAGCAATGGGCTTATCCGGTATTGGCTACCCTAGCTTTTAAACTATTTAAACGATAAAAAAATGACAGAACAAGACTTAAAAAACATTGAAGTAGTATTCGCAATCGCTAGGAAAGAACTAGCATTAGATGAGAATCAGTTAGTAGAGATTATTAATTTAAAAAAGAAAGTTTTAAACGCTTTAACTCCTGAAGAGGAGGCGCAAAAATAAATAGAATTATGTTAGACTTAGACAGTTTATTCAAGTACGTAGTAACAGGGGGTGCAGCAGTTGTAGCCTACTTTTTTAAGAGTATACACAAAGGCATAAAAGACCACGAAAGTAAAGTAGAGGGCTTACAAATAAATATGTCTAAGTTAGAAAACAGACTAGAGTTAGTTGATAATAAAACGTCGGTACAGGTAGAGAAGTTGGAAGAGCTTAGTAAAATGCAGTTTGACCAATTACATATGGAAATTAGAGATTTAAAGAAGTCTATAAATATTATCAATGTAAGCATTCAAGAATTAGTTAAAGGGAAAATAGTGTAGATATGAGTTTAGCAGAGACGAAATTAATTACAGAGCAGGAGGTTAAGAATTGGACAGATATTAGTAATAATGTGCAGTCTTCTAATTTATCATTCGCAATAACAATAAGTCAGGACTTATTTATAAGAACCGCCTTAGGTGAGAAATTGTACGAGGAGTTATTAGACCAAGTACAAAACAATACTTTAACAGCTTTAAACACTACGTTACTTAATGGTGATGGTAGACTTTTTAGAGGTGTTAAAAAAGGTTTAGCTTGGTGGGTAGCTTACGAGGTTTACCCTTATTTACATTCTAAAGTATCGCCTACGGGTATTCAGTCTAAATCTACAGACGAAGCAGTAAGTATTGATAGTAGAGCTTTAGAGATGCGAAGAAACAACGCAAAAAAGAAAGGCGAGTACTATATCGACCAACTTATCTGTTATATGAAAAATAATACTACAGACTATCCATTGTTTAGAGATAGTGATAACTGTTGTACAGATATTGCTTATGATGGTTATGGTAATAGTGGAATTATCACAGATGACGAAAGTTACTTAGACGAATATAAAAGAAGTAAAGGTTTAAACAGAGAAGACTTAATATAATGGCGATTGAGATAACAAACAGCGGTGGACTTTTTAAGATTAAAAACACCTCAAATGGCAGTATTAAAGCCATATCAAAGGATGACGTAAGGTTTGAGTTAGATAATGAATTAACTATTCTAAAGGGTGCTAAATACCCTGTACTAGTTATTAAAAGCTCTAGCGAAGTAACTACGCCAGATTCTACAGACTTAAATGATTTATTAACTAAATTAAATAACTTAACTTAATGGCAACAATCTCAAAAGAAGGTGGACAGCTAAAAATAGTTAAGGGGTCGGATATATTTTCCATTCCCTTAGATGATGTACACTTAGAGTCGGTAAATGCTGACTCTTTATTATTTAAGCAAAACAATGCGCCAATCATTCAGCTTTTACTGACTGATATAACTAGCCCAACATTTACAAGCTTAGAAGACTTAGTAGAGCAGATAGGAGGTTTTGCTTCTTCGTCTGGCGTTGGTGGTGAAGTTGCTAACTCTGGTTATTCGCATACGGGAGCGTTCGCAGGTAAGCCTTTAAGTAATAATTACGTTTGGGAAGCTGGAACGGGTATAAGTTACAGTCAAACAGACGTTAATAACCAAGTATACAAAGTACTTTCTTTAGATAACGACGTACATTTAGCAGTAGATAACCCTTATTGGGCTACTCCAGATGTTAGCGGATTAGATAACGTGGGATTGTTTAATGGTTACGCTTTACCTAATGACGTAACAAGTTTAGTAGATTATACTTATGACTTCGATACTGAGTACCCAAGTTCAACGGGAACAGGCTTTGAGGGTTCTACGGGTAGAATTAAACTAAACGATTTACAATATGGAGATCAGATTAGAGTACGTTTTGACTTTAACGTAATACCGCAGATTGCTAATACAACCGTAGAGCCTGCGTTATGGTATTCGAATAGAGATGATAACGATAACATCACTTTTACATTTCCACTTACTACTCAGCCTATATTTTATGGTGGCGGTACTGTAGGGAATACGTATTTAAACAGAGTAGAGATTTCAGCTTGGGTTATAAGTAACGAAGATGTAAACGCTTTAACATTACCAGCTATTAAATCGGACAATCCTATAATAATTCAGCCTTTAGGATTATTAATAACAGTAATAAGATAATAAAATGAGTATAAAGATTAAAAGAAACGAAGCAGGGAACTGTATAACCTTTGAGGGGTCTTCTAACCCAGTTTACTGGAATAGCTGTTTAAGTGGGGAAATAGATAGTAGTGACAATACGCTAGTTAATATTATTAATGATATCAGAACAGCTGAAAACGGAACGCCATTTTACGAGTTTTTCAGAATACCTTATACAGAGTTTTTAGATGCTAATGGTAGTAGCTTTGCTAGTTCTTCAGATACAGTAGATTATATAAATCAAGAAGCAAACGTATTAGAAGCAACTTTAGCGGGGTTTCTTAACTTAGAAAATGTATCTGGTACTAACGATAAAGTAAATTTAACAAGCGTAACGAGTCAAGAGAAAATAGGAGGAGGTATTAAGTTTACTGCTGGTAGCAATATTGAATGTGGGCAACCTGTTTTTTATAATTATAGCTCTACGGGGGTTGTTACTGCTGTATCTGCTGGTACTTTACCATCTCAACACGATTACATTGGAATAGCTTTAAAAACAGTAACAAGTGGGCAAGGTGTTAACGTATTAACTAAGGGGCTAGTAACTGCTAAAAGAGATACTACATTTTTAACAAGTTCGGAAACCGTAATACTAAACAACACTTCCAATAACACTATTAGGAACTTAACTAACAGTACTACTTTTGTAGATAGTGGAGATACGGGAGGAGACTACAATAGTAACGAAAACTATAGTATAACTTTTGATGCTCAATTAGGGTACACGGTAAAAATGACAATAAATGACTTTAGATTTGAGCATACAAGTACTAGAATGTACGATAGACTAGGGGTACAAGGTTCTAATGATGGTGTTAACTTTACTAATTTAAGTGTTCCGTGGTTTCAAAAATCAGCTACATCAACACCGACTTGGAGCGAGTTTTTTGCTAATAATAATTCTTGGAATAGTACAGGTGCAGACAATGGTTATATATTACCGAAAGATACAACCAGGGCTATATTGTTAGGCGGTGTACCAAGTGGTACTTTCCCAGCAGAGGTAGATACTGGATATAGATATATTAGATTTTACTTTAGGTCTGATACTAGTAGTAACCAAGATGGATGGGATATAACCTTGCAGCCTAATACACCTTATACATCAAGTACAGAAGCTGTAGCGGAAGGAACTACACTATATTTAGATAATTCAGATTATACGAAAGTAACAACAGACGACACCTCTCAAATATTAGTGGGGTACTGTGCTTTTAATAACGCAGAAAACGATAGCATTTTTATAAGAGTATGACAATAATACAAGACAAAACGAACGATTTAATATTTTACGCTTCAAGCGGTTTAACTAACCCTTATTATTTAGTAAGGTTAGTGAATAGATTAACTGCTAAAGAGTTTGTTTTTTTAGACCAATCAGCAGTATCTTGCCCTTTTATAAGCTTAGAATTATTAGAGCCAGGTAAAGACGCACCAGACGACGCTGTTAACGGTACTTTAAAAATTGACTCAGGTAGTTACGAGATTTACTTATACGACCAAGAAAGCAACACAAACTTAGATTATACGTTAAGTAATAGTAATCTTTATAGTGGTTTTGCTTACGTGTATTCAGATGAGGACTTAGATAGAACTTTTTTATAATGGATTGGCTAGACAAAGTAATAGAAACAGAAGGCGGATATGTTAACGACCCTACAGATAATGGGGGAGAAACAAAGTACGGTATCTCTAAAAAGGCATACCCGAATGAAGACATTAAAAACCTAACAATAGAACGAGCTAAAGAGTTATACATTAAAGACTATGTAAAACCTTGTAAAGCTGACTTACTACCGTTAGAGCTTCAATATGCTCACTTTGATAGTGCTGTTAACTTTGGAGTAACGGGAGCGGCTAAGATACTACAAGAAGCGGCTGGGGTTAGTGTAGATGGTAAGATAGGACCTATAACACTAAAAGCTGCAAAAAGTTTACAACTAAGCAAGTACTTATTACATAGAATGTTTAAGTATGCTTATATTGTAGGTAATAATAATACACAGGCTAAATATATTAAAGGTTGGACAAATAGAGTTAAAGAATTGTTATGAGATTAAATTTAAAGAGTATTATTAAATCTATAGCTAATGGGCTTGTAAAAGCTACACCTATAGTAGGTAATATTAAAGAAGAGTTAGAAAAGTCTAGGAGTGAAGACCTAGCACACAGCCCAAAAGGTAAACCAGATTACGCTAAGATGTTTGGTTATGTTATCATGGGTGTTATAGTAGTAGCTGTAATCTTTGGAAAGATTGACGTGGAAACTGCAAAAGAATTGATTAAGAAGTTAAATTTGTTTTCGTTTTTTTCATAGTTCATAGTTTTTAGTTTTTTAAAGGGGTTAGCTGTAATGGTTAACCTCTTTTTTTCTCTCTAATAATCAGGCAGTTACAAATTAATTTAAAAATAGTTGTTAAAAGATTAGGAGTTATCAACTAGGAATACATATCTTTGAGGAAACGAATAACAAAAACGAATATTATGACAAATCAAGAAAGAGCAATCCAAGAAGTATTAGAGTTAGAATTAGATTACGACCAAGTAATCTTAGACTTTGAGCAGTACGGACACATCGACCAAGTATTAGAAACGGAATCAGAAAACTTTGAATTCTCTATAACTGTAGAGATTAACGCTGCTAACTACGGTGAGTTTGATAACTTTGCAGGAACTATCGAAGTAGTAGATATCGAATACTTAAAGGTAGGAGACGAAGACGTTAAAGAGCTTAGATTAACTAAACAGATTAGAGAACAGCTAAAAACGGTAAGATAATGAGAAACGCAAACCAATTTAAAGGACTAGCGAAGGGGATAAGTAAAAGTACTTACCCTGGTAGCTACACTAACCATAAAGAATGGACAGACAGCCATACAACAAAAAGATTTAATGATACCATGTGGAGAATTAGAGTTTTAACCTTAAATATTAAAGAAATGAAAAGAGAAGAGATTATTAAAATGTACGAAGAGCAATTAGCCAAAGCAGAAAACGGACTAGAGAAAAGTTCTATTAATTACGAAATGAAAAAACACTTAAAAACTTATGACAATGGAGAAGAATACAAAGTACAAATCGACAAGCCTATTGAATGTATCGGATGTGGCAGCTGATTTAAAGGCATTAATTATACTATTTATACTAAACAAACTAAAATAAAAGACTATGGGAAAGACGAATTTATATAAGGCACTAGCTAACTTTCAGCAAAGCGTACCAGTAATTCACCAAAACACAAAAGGATATGGTTATACTTATGCTAATCTGGCTAAGATTTTTGAAACTATTAACCCTATAATGAAAGAGAATGGGTTAGGGTTTACTCAGTTGTTAGGTAATAACGACTTAGGGTTTACAACAATTACTACAGTTGTATTTCATGTAGAAAGTGGTGAATATATTGAAAGTACTATGGTAATACCTAACGACGTTAACTTAAAAGGTATGAATGAATTTCAAGTAATGGGGTCAGCTATCACATATTACCGTAGATACTCTTTAAGTGCTATTCTAGGTATTATTACTGATAAAGATACAGACGCAAGCGGAGAACAAGATAAAAAACCTACACCTGCTAAAAAGCCTACACCTAAAAAGAAAGAGGTTTTAAACTCTAGCCATAAGGTATGGGCTAATGTAGTAGTAGGATTAAAGACTGGTTACACTATGGACCAAGTAAAGCAGAAGTACACAGTTTCTAAAGAAGTAGAAGAGGAGTTAACAAAATTAGCTAGCGAATAATGAAACAATTTAAGATAAGTCCAAGCCAATGCGGTAAGATAATGGTTAACGCTCGTAAGAAAGGCGAACTATCTAAAACTACTTTAAGCTACGTAGACGAATGGGTTAAAGAGCAAATCTACGGTAGAAGAAAAGATATTAGTAGTAAGTATTTAGATAAGGGTAACGACGTAGAAGACGCTTCTATTGATTACATATCTAAGATGCTAAATCTAAAAGGTATTAAGAAGAACGAAGAGTTATTCGAGAACGACTTTATGAAAGGTACTCCCGACGTTATAACTAACGACACGGTAATAGACCTTAAAAACTCTTGGGATTGCTTTACGTTCCCTTTATTAGAGAAAGAAGTGCCAAACAAAGATTACTTCTATCAGTTGCAGTGCTATATGGCTTTAACAGGTAAAAAGAAAGCTAAGTTAATCTATACGTTAATGAATACACCAGAGGACTTAATACCTAAATGGGACCTCTTCAACCATTGCTATGACGGTATAGATACTAAGTATAGAATTAAGGTATTTGATATTGAGCGAGACGACGAAGTAATTAAAGAGATAGAAAACAGAGTAAAAGCAATTAGAGAACACATCGCAGTAGTAACTGCATTTATTTAGTAAACAATTAAATTATATATTATGAGTGAAGCAAAAATTTTCGTAGGAAACGGAAAAGAAAACGAACAGTATGGGTTTGTAAACTTTTCAATCTGTTTATCAGACTTACCACAGGAACACGTTAGTGAGTTTAAAGGTAAGAAGTACATTAACTTAACTATCTCTAAGAAGAGAAACGGTGCGGATGATTACGGTAAGACTCACGCGGTTAGTGTGAATACTTGGAAGCCAGAAGGAAAGGTAATAGATGACTCACCGTCAGACCTCCCATTCTAAAAAGGTAGTTTGCATCTTACCTTTTTAAGTACCTACTTAAAGAATTAGATTTAGAAATTATAGAGGGGTGGGAACGCTCCTCTTAATTAAACAAAAACGAAATGAAAAAACTATTAACTACTCTATACAAAAACACACTAAGTCAGATATTACTACTACTTACTGTAATGTTTCTTTCTTACTTCCTTTCTAGGTGGTTCGAATCGCTATATTCGGTGTCTGTTATCGCTTCTGTTATGCTATTGGTTTACGCTTTAGTATTTATTATAGCTGGTATTGTTAACGCTATTAAAGACGGTTTAAAATGAGTTTAGTACTAGTAATGTTAGCAGCTATATGTAATGCTATAATGGACGTGACACAGTTTCATTTTTACAAATCTATATTTAATAAAGAACCTTTTAGCGTTTCTTGGTGGAATGGAGATATATCGTGGAGAAATAAATATAAAAACGGTTCAGTATCTCAAGGGCGTAATAATATCCCTGTATGGTTTACGGATGCCTTCCACTTTTTTAAAAGTTTAATGATACTACTATTAGCTTTAGCTATAATCTCTTATGAAACTATGATCAACCCGTTAATAGATTTATTTATGTTAGGGTTAGCTTGGAACACTTTCTTTTCTTTATTTTACAAACACATTTTAAAATCAGAGACCTATGAGTAAATTACGAAGCGTAAGCACATCGTTTTGGTCTGACCCTTTTATAGAGGAGTTATCACCAGAAGCTAAACTATTATATCTATACCTCATTACAAACGATAAGACTAATATGCTAGGCGTTTATGAGTCAAGTATTAAAAAGATGTCATTCGAAACTGATATAAGCAAAGAAAACATAAAGACATATCTAAACAATTTTGAGGGGTTCGGAAAGATTCAGTATTTAGACAATTACATTATATTAGTTAACTACGCTAAGCACCAAAGATATAATACTAATATGCGTAAATCTGCTATTCAGATATACAACTGTTTACCTGACAGTATTAAGTTCTGCATAGATCTACCTAGTGACATGGAATCTTTAAAAGAAAGTAAGCCAGTCAAAGCAATAGAGAAAGCTGAAGCAGTAGAAGAAAGCGGCTACAAGTACAAAGAGGGGAACTTACAGTTAACGCACAAAGAGTATAGGAAACTAACAGAAAACCATTCCGAAATGATGGTAGACGACTATATTAACAGGGTTGCAAATTGGAAGAACAAAGACAAGATTAAATCTATGTACTTTACTATCATTAGATGGATGTCTAAAGACACTAAAGCTCAACCTGTGGAGGTTAAAAAAGAAAGTAATATTACTGGGTTTAATGAAGTGTTTTAAGTTATGAAGTATTACTATAAACTAAACGACGTAACACAAGGGTTGAACAAACTAAGAGAAAACGGGTTAACTAGAGGTAAAGAAACTGGTTTCCCTTTTGATAATTTAGGTATATCTATTAAACCAGGTTGTACTACTTATTTAGCAGGTGCACCAGCTTCAGGTAAGTCTGAATTTTGGCTTGAAATATTAATTAACTTATCATGTCTTTACGACTGGAAGCACGTTATATTCACACCAGAAACAGGAAACGTGCAGGAGGTATACGCAGAACTATGCTTTAAGTATATAAACAAACCTTACTTTTCTACTGTTGATGGGTGCATGAGTGAAGCCGAAAGAGTTAAAGCCGAGATGTTTATTAGTGAACACTTTATAGTAGTAGACCCTAAAGACGACACTATAACTATTAAAGACTACTACAAGGTGGTAGATGACATAGAGCAAGAATACGGTATAACTGTTAACACTACAACTATAGACCCTTTTAACGAGGTTAAGCATGAGCTAGGAGCAGGTAGACAAGATTTATATATAGAGGAGATACTCGGGGAATGCAGAAGAAACGCAAGAGCGACAAAGAGACATAACTGTTTAATTACTCACGTTAGAGACCAACCTATTATAGAAAAGGAGGGTAAAAGATTTTGTCCTATTCCAACACCTAGAGAGTTCGCAGGTGGACAAGCTTGGTTTAGGAAAGGTGAACAAATGGTTATTGTTTGGCGACCGCCTTACGGTGTCACTAGAGATAACGGTGAAGGAACTTACCAAGCTAATGAATGTATAATAAGAGTAGCTAAGGAAAAGCCAAAAGGAGCGAGTAAAAAAGGCGATTATACTTTTTACTATGACAAAGGCAAGAATGCTTACTACTACGAAGAAAACAACGCTAAATATTATGCTAAAAGAGATTTAAAACTAGAACAAAAGAAAATAAACCTAGAGCCTGAACCAAGTATGGATAGCTATATAAGAGGCGACAGCTTCACAAGGGCAACTGATGAAGACTTAGACTCATTACCATTTTAAAAAACAAACATGACGGATAAAAAACTAAAACACCAAGGCGTACTAGCTGAACTAGTAGCTAAATTAAAAGGCTTAGAAAATAAAACGGAAAGCCAAAAGAAAACATTAGACGACTTAGTAAACATAAGATTCCACATACTTCTAATGTATGATAAAGTAGAGGAGCTAGAAAAGGCTAATACTGAACTTTGCTACAGTAACGCCAACCACGAAAGATTCATCTTTAGTCAGAAAAGACTACTAAAAGCACAAGACAAAGAGTTGAAAGAGATAAAAGAAGTATTACACAATTCTATATAGTTAAAAGTTAGTATATTAAACAAAAATTAATAATAAATGGCAAACAGAAAAAGAGACCTGAGGGTTTGGGTTAACACAGAAGAAAAAGAATTCCTAAAAGATTTAAGAAGTAAAGAAAAAGAGAGAAACAGTTTACTAAAAGAAGAAGCAGGAGCGGCAGGTATTGAGTTAAAAGATATTAAGCACTATTGGTATAAGTCTGAAAAGTTTTCAATGTTCGCTAAGAATAGTGCTAAGACGTATGAAGAGCTTAGAGATGATATTATAGCAGATATGGACGGTTACAGTCCTAAGTACCCTAAAGTAAAGCGTAAGCAATCTAAAGACGGGCATTTACTTGTAATTGATATAGCTGACCTTCACATTAATAAACACGCTAAAGAATATAGTACGCAAGAAGCAGTTAAAAGAGCTATTCTAGGTACAGAAGGATTACTTCAAAAGTCTAGCGGTTTTAATATTGATAAGATCCTTTTCGTTATTGGTAACGATGTTCTTAATACTGACACGATATCTAAAACTACAACAAAAGGAACTCCTCAAGACACAGATGTTCATTGGTACAAAGCTTTTACTATAGCTCGACAGGTTTATGTTAAGTGTATCGAAATGTGTATGCAGGTAGCTGATGTAGACGTTATCCATTGCCCTTCTAATCATGATTTAATGTCTGGTTGTTTCTTGGCTGATAGTTTAAAAAGTTGGTTTAGATTGTCCGAAAATGTTAATTTTTTCATAGGTCCTGACTACAGAAAGTACTACCAATACCATAGAAATATGATAGAACTAGAACATGGAGACAAAGGAAAGAAGGCTAATTTGCCTTTAGTTATGGCACAAGAGCAACCTAAAATGTGGGCGGACACTAAATTTAGATACGCTTATTTACACCACGTACACCATTCAGATAAAACACAATTCCAAACAAGCAAAGATTATATCGGTTGTAACGTAACTTATTTACGCTCTCCATCTTCTGCTGATGAGTGGCACGAATTACAAGGGTTTATTAATATAGTAGCAGTAGAAGCCTTTGTACACAGTAAAGAACTTGGTAGAGTAGCACATTTAACCCATTATTTTTAGTATATTGTAGTAGTAGAGTTGCAGCTACATTTAAAAATATTTTAAAAGTCCTTAGTGTTAGTAGAGTCTGCAACCTCGAAAGCGCTAAGGCTTTTTTTATTATGGAAATTTGGAGACCTATAGAAGGTTTAGAAAGTAGTTACGAAGTGTCAAACTTAGGTAATGTTAAAACTAAAGAGAGGGTTGTAAGAAACTCTACCCACGGTAAAGCAGATGGTTATAGACTTTTGAAAGAAAAGATTCTTTCCCCTAAAACTAAAAGGAACGGGTACTTAGAAGTCAGTTTAACTATTTCCACTAGGAATAGAAAGTCTTTTTATGTTCATAGACTTGTAGCTATAGCTTTTATTGGTGGTATACCAGAGGGTTATAATGTTAACCATAAGAACGGAATTAAATCCGATAACAGTTTAAACAACTTAGAAGTAGTAACGCATTCTCAAAATATGAAACACGCTTACGATAATGGCTTAAACAAACCCCCAGTTAATTATAAGTTTAAAGATAATGAGGTTAAAGATATTAAACGTCTAAAGAAAGTAGACGGACTTTACAACAAGCAGATAGCGGATATGTACGGGTGTAATATCGGTACAATCCAAGGTATAACCTCGGGTAGAACATACAAACACGTTAAATAATGATTTACGAATACTACATAAAAGAAAACCCTATAAGCCTTAACGACTGGTATTCGGGGAAACATTGGACTCAAAGAAATAAGCAAAAAAACAAATGGAGTAACTTATTTAAAGAGCATCTAGATGTCAATCCACCTAACAAACTAACTAAGTATAAGATAACATTACTAGTTAACAGTAGGCACGACCCAAGTAACACTATAACTATCATAAAGATATTTGAAGACACGTTAAAAAAGCTAGGTTATATTGTAGATGATTCGCCTAAATACTGTAAAAGTATAACGATTAAACCAGATTCAACACTAGAAAAACCTAGTTTTAAAATAGTTTTAGAAAGTATTTAATAAAATTATTCTAATTGATAATCAAGGGGTTACATATTGTAGCCTCTTTTTTTTGTTAAAAAGTTAGGAGTTATCAACTTAAATAGTGTATCTTTGAGGAAACGAAACAACAAAAACGAATAACTATGAAATTAAGAAGCGGACAAATTCAAGACGTAAAAAAAGCAATTATCAAAGAGGTAAAAGAGTTAGAGTACGGTACTAAAAGTGTTAATTCTTACGTAACATTAACCGACTTAGATTTAGACCTAGATTACACTTTAAAGGTAGCGCCTGTAGTATATAGCGGTTTAACTTTAATAGCTTGTTTAGATTACTGTGTAGCATTCCACGAAAGTGTTGGAGATGTAGATATAGAAAACACAGAAGATATTGAGACTATAACTATTAAACTTTGGTAATATGGACAACGATGCACTACAAGCGATAGAGATAGTAGACAACTTGCTACTGTCTTATAAAGAAAAGATAAAGCAATTGCCAAAAAACGAAAGACTCAAACAAGGCTTTAACGATATGCTACAGGTAAGGGGCGTATTATGGAACTTAGGAAAGAATAAAAATTAACTTAGAAACCAATTAAAAACAAACAAACAAAAAACAATTATTATGAAAAAATTATTATTACTACTAGCAGTTATTACAAGTTTAACAATTAACGCACAATGGAAGCAGGGTTATTATGTAGATGAATTCGGAGATAGAACGGGTGACACGTATATGCACATGAGAGCTGTGGGAACTTTCTCTAACTCAGCCACGCAAAACTCGAAATGTGTTTATGACTTTTACGATTCAGGCAATAGTATTACTGTAGATGTAAAAGAGTATGGTAGTAGTATGGCTACATCTATAGGGTATTCATTCGAGATAGTAAAAATAAAAACGCCTAGCGGAGAGGTTGAAACAATATATAATACATTCTTCGATAAGTCAGGCGTGTTATTTTTCACTAAAAAAAGATATACTCAACTAAAATCTATACTAGCAGAAAAAGGCAGATACGTCATGGTGTTTAAAAAATCTGGTAAATACTCTAGTTCATCATATAAAGTACTTATCGAAAACTAATCAACATTAAAACTAAATTAAATTATTATGAAAAATCTACTATTAATCGGAATGCTACTTATGTCTGTAGCTAGTTTCTCACAACGTAATATAGAGTATAGAATCACTTCTAATAACCAGGAGCATTACATAGTTACAGGTGACGATGAAATTAAACTTGACTACAAAGTAATTGATGAATACTTATTTGAAATAGACTACTCGAATAGAGTGTTCTACTTTACTAGAAGCGGTGACACTTATGCGCTTAAAATTAAAAGTATTGAAAATAAAAGAGGAGATGAATACACGTATGAATTATATACTAAAAACGGTCTTACTTTCACAATAATTATAAGTGCTACTCAAAAAAGAATAGTTGAAATAATTAAAAACTCTGAAGGCGTGGCTACTAGGTTTGTAGTTCATATAATAGATAAAATACAGTATTAAAAAACAAAAATTAAATCATTATGAAAAGAAGAGAAATAACAGAATTTAACGAAGCGTTCGGTTATCCAGCACCGAAAAAGCCAACTATTAAAGCTAACAACAAACTTAGAAGCAAATTAATTATTGAAGAGCTTACAGAGTATAACGATGCTGTAAAAGATAACGATATTGTAGAGATTGCAGACGCTATAGGCGATATGCTTTACTTAGTCTTAGGAGCAGCAGTAGAACACGGGATAGAGATAGAGCCAGTATTTAACGAGATACACCGCTCTAATATGTCTAAATTAGGCGAAGACGGTAAACCGATTTATCGTGAAGATGGGAAAGTGCTTAAAGGGTCTAACTACTTTAAACCTAATATCAGTAAAACTTTAGTACATTCGATTAACTATAAACCTGGTGTTAAATTCACTACAGATAAAACTATACTCGAGTTAGACGTTGAAATTGAAAAGTACATTAATACTGTAATAGACGTTACTGCTGATTACTTCGACGTAACAGTTAATTCTTTAGCAGGTCCAAGCAGAAAGCAACCTATATCAATCGCTAGACATATTATTTCATACTTATGTTATAAGAGGTACGATTACTATTCAATATTCGGCAAAGAACTTTCGTCTATCATCCATAGAGACAGAACCAGTTTCATACATGGTAATAAATTAGTTAGTCAATTAATTAACTACGATAACAAAGTAGAGTTAGCAGTTAAAGACATAACTAAAACAGTTACCGCTGAACTAGGATAAAAAAGTTAAAAAACAAAGATTAAAATTATGAACGTATTATCACTTTTCGACGGGATGAGTTGTGGACAGATAGCTCTAGACAAATTAGGAATTAAAGTAGATAACTACTTTGCAAGTGAAATAGATAAATATGCTATACAAGTAACACAAAATAACTACCCAGAAACTAAGCAGATTGGGAGTGTTACAGAAGTGAAAGGTAAAGATTTACCAAAGATTGATTTACTTTTTGGCGGTAGCCCTTGTCAGAGTTTTAGTGTAGCAGGTAACGGTAAAGGGTTTAATGGTAAAAGCGGTTTATTCTGGGAGTACGTAAGAGTGTTAAAAGAAGTTAAACCTAAATACTTTTTACTTGAGAATGTAGTAATGAAGAAAGAGTGGGAGCAAGTTATCACAGATGCATTAGGTGTTGAACCGATTAAGATTAATAGTAGCCATTTAAGCGCACAAAATAGAAACCGTTTATACTGGACAAACATACCAGAAGTAAAAGTACCAGATGATAAAGGTATTCAGCTTTGCGACATACTAGAGACCAATTTACCGTCTTGTGGTGTTGGCGGTAGGGTTGTAGGTCGCAGACTTAACGAGATAGGGAAAAGAGAAGATTATAATAAAAGCATTCCTATTAGCCAATATCTAGAGTTAAGAAAAGACAAAAAGTCTAACTGTATGACTACTGTTTATAAAGATTCTGTAGTGCCTTATTTCAAAACAGATAAGCGTATAAAAATAAAATTTAATCAAAATAAGTCTAGCTGCTTAACTGGAGGTGGTAATAGTGGCGGAAATCATTCCGATATGGATATTCTAGTTATTGACCCAGACGTTTGTAGACGTTATTCAGTAACCGAGTGCGAACGACTTCAGACAGTACCAGATGGCTATACAAAAGGTGTAAGTAATACTCAGAGGTATAAGATGCTAGGTAATGGTTGGACAGTAGATGTAATAGCACATATCTTTAAAAATATACCACTAACTTAGTGTTGCGGTTAAAAAGTATTAGGTTTTTAACAAGTAGTTATATATCTTTACAAAAACGAATAACAAAAACGAATATTATGAAAGTACAAGATTTAAGAAACGAATTATCTAACGGAGTGACAGACTTCGCGTTTATCAAAAAAGACGGAACAGTAAGATTAGCCCAGGGCACTACAAACTTGGCTTTTGTTCCAGTAGAAAAGCACCCTAAAGGCGGTAAGGCTAGTGATAAGGTTTTAGCTTACTTTGACCTAGAGAAAGATAACTGGAGATGTTTGTCAGTTAACACGGAATTTATAACAGCTTAAAAAAAACTTTAGTTTAATATGAAAGAGAGATTTATAAAATTATTAGATTCGGTAGGTTATCCCTACCGTTCTATTAACTCAGTAGACAAGAGAGAGTTAATAGAGATACACAAACACATCTTTAAACACCCTGACAGCTACTATAGAGAAAGGACCTGTAGAAGCTGCTTTCTATCAATGTTAAACGACTTAGTAATCAAGTACGAGCTACCTAAAAGAATGGAAGTATCTGACGATTACGAAACTAGAATGTCTATTTGTCGCAGCTGTTCAGCTACAAAAGGGCAAGAGGGTAATAGCGTTTTGATTTGCGGGAAGTTAGGTAGACCTAGTAAAGGAAATTATCCTACTTGCGGGTGCATATTAAATGTTAAGAACCGCTTCAAAAGTCAAAAATGCCCAAGGGGTAAGTTTTAACGGCAAAGAATATGAGTAGTAAGGTTCATACAGGCTTTGGACACGGTTGCAAACGTATAAATAAGAGCCAGTTAGATTGCTTGGAGCATAACGACCTTATTACTTATATTTATTGTTGTATGTCTTTTTTAATTGCATACAATGCCGTTTTAGCCATTGTTAGGCACTTTTAATTTAATATGATATGAAGATAACAAACGAAGATAATATGGAATTGATGGCAAGGTATGAAGATAATTACTTTAATCTTGCAATAGTTGACCCACCTTATGGGATTAATATGGATGGTGGAAAAATTGGAGGTGATAATTGTGTTAAAGCAACAGAATACACTCAGAAACAATGGGATAACAAAGCACCTAATAAACAATACTTTGAAGAACTAAAAAGAGTAAGTAAAAAACAGATTATTTGGGGGGCTAATCATTTTATTGAAAACATACCAAACGCTAACAGTAGTTGTTGGATTGTTTGGGATAAGGACAACACGGGTAATTTTTCAGATAGTGAGTTAGCTTATACAAGTTTTGAAACTGCAGTAAGAAATTTCAAATGGAGGTGGAATGGGATGCTCCAACAAAATATGAAGAACAAACAAAAGAGAATACACCCAACAGAAAAACCTATACAGCTTTATGAATGGCTACTGCAGAACTACGCCAAAGAAGGGGATAAAATACTTGATACTCATTTAGGTAGTGGTTCAATAGCAATAGCTTGTCATAATATGAAGTACGATTTAACAGCTTGTGAACTTGACAAAGAGTATTACGATAAAGCAATGAAAAGACTAAAAGAACATACGGCACAGCAAAGGTTGTTTTAATTGTGCCTAACACCAAAACAAAACAGCGTTTTAATGCTGTTTGTTGACTGTTAAAGAGCGTTTTAATGCGAACTATTAAAAACATTATTTTTATAAACCGCTTATAATTAGTATAATAACACCATGGAAGAAGAAGAAAAGAAACCAAGAAAAAGAAGTACAAAGGCAGAAACTCAAAGAAGAGTTAATGAAGCAATAGATTTTATGTTTAACCAGAATGCTACTAGACGTGAATGGGTAGACTATTGCGAAGATAACTACGACGTAATACCTAGACAAGCGGATAAGTACTGGGCAGAAGCTAAAAAAGTAGTATTAGAAAAGTACTCTAAGAATAGAGAGAATGTAATCAACAATCATTACGGTAGACTTTTTAACCTGTTCAAAGGAGCGCAGAAAGATGGCGAAAGAGAAGTAGCCAGAAAAATTCTAGCAGATATGGCTAAACTTTTAGGGCTTAATGAAGCTGAAAAGAAAGACGTTACAAGTGGGGGTGATAAGATTAACATTAATATTAATATAGATGATGACTAAACACATAGAGAATAATAGACAAGAACGTAAAGCATTACGTACTAAGCCAAGTATTAACAATATGATGTATTTAACTTACACTAAAAGTGGCAGGTATATTAAAGTAAATTGGAGAAGGTTTAAGACTTATGGTGAATGTTAATTTAACCAAAAAGCAAGGTTTAGCACTCAAATATTTAAGAGACAAAGAAACTATAGAAGTACTGTATGGTGGTGCTGCAGGTGGTGGAAAGTCTTTTTTTGGGTGCTTGTGGATTATATTAAACTGCCTTGACTACGACGGTTCTAGATGGTTAATAGGTAGAGCTAAACTAGATGCTTTAAAGAAGACAACGCTTAATTCTTTTTTCGACGTAGCTAACATACTAGGTATAAACGGTAAGTTTAACTATAATGCTAACGAAAAAACTATAACCTTTCTAAACGGTTCGCAAGTAGTTCTTAAAGATTTATTCCACTACCCTAGTGATCCTAACTATGACTCTTTAGGTTCGTTAGAGATTACAGGAGCGTTCATCGACGAGTGTAACCAGGTAGTAGAGAAAGCTAAAAACGTAGTGATGTCAAGAATACGTTACAAGCTTACGGAACACAATCTAACACCTAAAATGTTGATGACTTGTAACCCTGCTAAGAATTGGGTTTATCATAGCTTTTACAAACCAAGTAAGGAAAACACACTACCAGAATACAGAAAGTTTATACAAGCACTTCTAAGCGACAATAAACACGTTCACGAGTCCTACGCTCAATCGTTAGCAAAACTAGATAACGCATCAAGAGAAAGACTTTTAAATGGTAACTGGGAGTATGACGAAGATATAAGTAAGCTATTCGAGTTTTCATCTGTTTGTGATATTTTTACAAATGACTTTATAGAGGAGGGCGATAACTATATAACTGCAGATATAGCACGATTCGGTAGGGATAAAACGGTTATATGTGTATGGAATGGATGGAGGTTAGAAAAGATGAAGTCTATCGACCAATCAAGCATAACAGAATCAGCAGAAGCAATAAGAAAGCTATCGAATGAGTACAGAATACCTACTAGTAAAATAGTAGTCGATGAAGATGGTGTAGGTGGAGGTGTTAAAGACATCTTAAAATGCCAAGGCTTTGTAAATAACTCTAAAGCATTAAAAGTAGAGGGTGAACTACAGAACTATTCAAACCTTAAAAGTCAATGCTATTTTTATTTAGCTGACAAAGTTAAAAACGCTGAAGTGTTTATTAAACATGGTATCTACAAAGAAAGCATTATACAAGAACTTGAACAAGTACGTATAAAGAATATTGACCAGGACGGGAAAAGAGCTGTAGAGGGTAAAGAGAAAATAAAAGAACTCATCGGTAGGTCACCCGATTATGCTGACGCTATAATGATGCGTAGTTACTTCAGTCTTGTAAGTACTACTTCATGGGTCGATAGTCTCTATTGAAAATAATTAAGCTGAAAATGAGGGAGTTATAAATTAATTCCCTTTTTTTTGTTAAAAAGTTATAGTTTATTAACTTGAAGTGCTTATATTTGATGAAACGAATTACAAAAACGAATATTATGACTAGAATAAATGTAGCAGTAAAACCAATCGAGCTTAACGATAAAATGCTAATGGCAGAGCATAGAGAGATTAAGCGTATACCCAATTGCATTAAAAAAGGTCGTTATAATCTTAGCGGCATTCCTGACAAATTTACTTTAGGTACGGGTCATGTGAAATTCTTCTACAACAAGCTTGAGTACTTACACGATAGATACGTAGACCTTTACTACGAATGTCTTAAACGTGGCTTTAACGTAACTAACTACGAAGAAGCTTTTAACGATTTACCAAACGAACTTTATAACTGGTACGATGAAACTGATAGAGACAGGGAGATAATTTTACAGCGTATTAATGAACGATTAAATAGTAACAATTAACAATTAAATAAATAACAAAAACAAACTATGATAGATAAATATTTATATAAAGAAATTTTAGTAAGTGACTATAAGATGGCTTGTGAAAACTATAAAGGAAGTCAGTTATTAACTAGAAACTGGGGCTTGTATTTTTTATACAACAATATTGGACTTTTATTATATATTGGATGGGCGAGGGGTTTTGATAATAGAGTAGGCAACCATATTAGAGGGGCGAGTAATACAAGTTGTTTTACAGATGAGATTTATAAGATAAAATTAATGAACGAGGATTCTTTTGATTCATTTAGAAAAGAATATACAGATTGTTTAGATATAGAATATTACTTAATAGATAAGTTAAAACCTAAATACAATAAACAAAAAGGATTAAAAACTGCTTACATTAATTAATTACAACGATTAAATAATAATTAGAAATAGGGGTTACATATTGTAGCTCCTTTTTTGGTTTATAGCCTTAAATTATACCCTTACTAGGGTGGTTACTTTTTCAACAAAAGAGCGTTACTTTTTCAACACTTGCTACACTAGTAAGTATTTAGTTAGGTAATAAATAGCGTTTAATGCGTCAGACTTACTAATTTTTAGCGCGTTACTTTTTCAACAATGAGCTTACTTTTTCAACAGCGTTTTACTAAAGTGTTGATATACAGTAGTTTTAATCCTTTCAAAGGGTTACCTTATCCTTTCGAACCCTTACCTTATCCTTTCAAACCATTCCACTTTTTTTAGTAACCCTTCGGAAAGTAGAAGTAGAAGTAGAATAAGAATAAGAAGTAGAAGGTTAAGTATAAGTAGAAGTAGAATACTAAACAGAATATCACTAAACAGATGCGCAACAAGTTGCTTTTACATAACTAATTCAATTTAATTCATTATAACCTTTTTAAAGCATTATTATAGCGTTATGGACTCTATATATCATAATAAAAAGATAATCTCTTAAATCGCTTGTTTAACACCTTAAAAGCTATTCTACGATGCAGTTTTACCCTGTTTATTTATTTAGTTCATTAACTAGCTAATAGTATTAATAAATTCCGTATCTTTAATAAGATGATTATTAGCGATATAATAAGCGATAAAAGGCATAGCGTAGGAGTTGACGAAATGATATACCTAGTAGAGTCTTATGTTAAGGATGTTAAGCATAAAAACATAACCGTAAACATATACCAAAACAGCATGGTCAATAAGAGGTTAAACCCTTTAGCGTTTAATATTGAGATTAAGAAACTGTTTAGAGCGTTTACATACGCTTTAGCTCATTACAAGAAGAATGAATCTGTTAGATAAGATTAGAGAAGAAGACGTAGAGAAGTACGGACCTATCTGCGACAATGAAGATTGCAACAAGAACAAAAAGTTCTGCAGGTGTGAATCTTTTAGAAAGTATAAAGAGTCTATAGAATTAAAAAAATCATTAAGAGATGGCAATTAAAGGGCATTTAAGTAGAGGTAGTGAGAAGATTAAGTTTACTATACCTGAGGGTTGGAAAGAACTAACCCTGGAGACCTATGAGAAGATTAACGACGACATGAACGCTTTGGATATCTTTTCTTTACTGTCTGGACTTGACATTCAATTAGTGAGAAAGTGTGACGCTCAAGAGGTAGAATTCTTAGTAAGCCAAATGGATGAATTATTCAACCCTAAAGACTTAGAGACTGACGTAGAATCTGTAGATAGCTTCAAGATTAATGATAGAACTTTTAACGTACCTAGTGACTTGTTAAGCATTAAAGCAGGGCAGTACTATGATATCAAGAAGATTGAAGAGATGTATAAGGATAAGCCTTTAGAAGCTGTTAGAAAGCTACTATCTTATATAATCTTAGAAGAGGGTAAAGAGTACGATTACAAAGATACCGAAGAGAAGTATAACCTGTTTAAACACCTTGACGTACAGACCGCTTTTAAAGTGCGTACTTTTTTTTTGACCAGTCATTTATTATCTATGACAGATTCAAACCGTTATTTGAAAAAGACTTCGATAGTAAAGAGGTTATCGCTGGATACGATGCGCTTAGCAAAAAGTATGGTAGTTTACTTACTGTGTTTAGCCTTGCACAAGATAAAAGTATTATTGAAGGTATTTTCGGATTTAAGGAAAGGATAACAGATTATAAGATAGGTGAGATTTTTACCTACCTAATGTTAAAACAAGAGAAGAACGACTGCGATATTAAATACCAAAAGATATGAAAACTACCAAGATTAGATTCGAAGATCAATATCATAATATTGAGATAGAAGAAAAGAAAGAAGATTTAGATATTAATGAATTCTTTGAGATGTTAATAACCTTAGCAAAAGCTGTAGGTTATCACCCTGATACTATTAATGAATGGTTAAATAATAAGTAATGAACCTAAACACAATACAGAATATATTTAAAGAACTAGCTACTAAGCATAAAGCTATAAAGACGTTTTATACTGGTTTAGCTACTGAGTTTAATAGTGAGTTTAATTTAGAGTATCCTGCTTTAATTATTGACCCTGTAAGCATAACTAAGTCAGCTAGGGAGGGTTTCTTCGTTAATAATTGGAACGTAGTTCTAGAGGTTATAGACCTTATAAACGATGAGCGTAATATGGATGACGTTAACAAGACGTTAGATACTACTCAAAGAATACTAGACCAAGTTATAAGTAGGTTTATTACTGACTTTAACGATAAGCTTTTAACGTACGATAACGAGACGTTGAGAGCTGATTGGGTTATTCAAGATAACTTTAACGTGTTACCGTTAATAGACGACACAGATAAGAATCACACAGGATGGCAAGTATCATTTACAATAACTGAGCAAGTAAGATTTTCTACTTGTTGCAATGATGACGTATTTAATGCCTAGACCATTTAGCCAAACAGTATTAAAGCTGAAGATAGTTTCTAACGACATGATAGACGATATCATAGACGATTTGAATAAGGGTAATAAAAATGCTTCAATGAGTTTAGCAAAGTCTCTTAAATCTAATGTTTTAGATACTGGTGCTAGTATAATATCTGTAAGGTTCAAAGCTAAAAGTCATTGGCGATTTGTTGACAAGGGTAGAAAGCCAGGTAAATACGTGCCTATAGCACCACTACAAAGGTGGGCAAGAGTTAAACTAGGGTTAAGTGAGGAAGAAGCAGAAGGCGCAGCTTATGCGATTAGTAAGACTATTAAAAAGAAAGGTATAAAGCCTACTAATATATTTACTGACAATGTAAACAAGTTTAAGAAAACAGCGTTAAACGTAGTTGCTAAGTCAGGTAAACAGGATGTAGCAGCAGAAATAAGAAAAATATTAAATAGAAAATAATGAGTACAATTTTAACAAGTTCAGTAACAGCAAGTGTAACGGTAAACGGTACAACTTACAGTGCTATTAATAACGAATCTATAACATTAGCTAATGATGAGGTAGTACACCAAGTGTTAAATGTTCCAACTTCAGAAACTACAATAGGTAATCTAGGTTTAGTAGGTCCTGCAAGTTTAAGCGACCTTAGTTATGCTTTAATCGTTAATAGAGACGGTACTAACTTTGTAAGGTTAAGGCTGTCAGATACAGGAGGAGCAACAGCAGATGTTAAGTTAAAAGCAGGTGAGTGTTTTATCTTACATTCTAGAGACCTGAGTGTATCAGCTACAGAAGGGGCTTTTTCATCATTCTCTAGCATTGATAATATTAAGCTTCAGGCAGATACTTCGGCTTGTGATGTTGAACTTTTAATGGCGTACTAATGGCTTTAACAGTAACAAATAGACCAGATACATATAGTGCGGCTTATTTACCTGTTGAATACGTTTTAACGTCTGACTTATCGCCTAATAGTATTAGTGGTGAGATTAATTCTTTTGCAACACTTAGAGGTACTTCGTTTAGCGGTAGTGATATTCTAGTAAATACTAGCACACAGCCTTTACCTTTGGTAGTGGGTGATTATGTATTAATGGATAACGCAGGAGTTTACAACGGTGTACATAGAGTAAGTTCTATTGTTTCGGGTACTGAGGGCGTAAATGTTCAGGAGTTCTATATAGATACACCAGTAAGTACTGAAGAGATAACAGTACCGTTCTTAAACGATGTTATTAAATTAGCTGTAGACGTTAGAAAGCATTACAACAACTATTCAGCTGTTTTAGATGTTTACATAGGTGGTAGCTTTACAGTTAGGTTAAGAAAGAAGAGATACGTAAACAATGAATATATATTTGATTTAAGCTCTATTATCCAAGAGTATTTAGGTAGTGACTTACTTACTTTGGATACATCTACTACTAGTACATCTATAGACTTAAGTAAAGAGGTTTACGTACAGTATGCAGAAGAGTACGACACTATATCAAATTCATTACCTACGTTAACTATACAAGACTTTGTAGATGATTCAGCGAACACTTTTACAGCTGTTAACTCTACTGTTCCTTATGTATGGATGACAGACTTTAGTATAAGTTCTGTAAACTACGACTTAAGCGACTACTATAAGGCAGATGCTTTATTTTCTGCGGGTTCAGCTTATAACTGGCTTACTACTTCTACAGATATTAGAATAGGTAGTAACGATTCATATCAACTAAGCTTTATTAACGGGACAGAAACTTACAACGGTTCACTTAATCCTGTAGCAGTTGACTTAGATTTAGTGTTAAATAAATACGACAGTTCTAACACTTTACTAGGTACTGACATTATTGTTATTGATAATGATTCTACGACTAATTTAGAGGGCGTTTATAACGTGCCTGTTGGTACTTCTAACTTATCAGCTTACTTGACTAGTGATGTCGTTAAATATGAAGTAAGAGCAAGGATAGACGGTTTTGTTTTAGCTAACTATAAGACGTTTATAATTGAAAACGATTGCACAAAGATTCAAAGACGTTTCGAGTGGGTTAATAAACTTGGTGGCTTAGATGCTTTTACTTTCACAGGTAAAGAGGTAAGAGACATAGACATAGAAAAAGAAACTTTTAAGAGAGTTATAGGAGCTAGTAGGAGTATTCCAGAGCGGTCGGTAACTACTTTCGGAGTGCAGACTAAAGATGTTTATACTGTTAATAGCGGTATAGTATCTAAGGTTGAAAAAGAATGGTTAATCAGTTTGTTAGAGTCTCCTGAGGTTTACTTAGTAGTTGACGGGTATAGGCTACCTGTACAAGTTAATTCTACTTTCGGTTTTGAGAAACTAGGCGAAGATAGTTACAATGTTACTATGGAGTACGAACTAGCATTTGAGAAAATAATACAACGTAATTAATGGCGACACCTTTAAACATATACAACTTAGATAAGTTTAACCCTTACGACTTTTTTATTCCGTTAACGTTTAGTATTAATGACTTTAGAGACATTAGCACAAGAAACGGTACATTCAGTAAGACTGTTAAAATACCAGGTACTAAAAAGAATGACTCTTTATTAGGTCATAGCTTTGATATAACTGCGGAGGGTTTCTTTGATAGGAATAAAAGAGTACCTGCGATAATAGAAAAGGATGGTATTAAGTATTTAGATGGTTCTATGCAGCTTAAAAGCGTAGACATAACAGACGGTAAAAGTCATGTTTACAACATCATACTATACTCTAGTCTATCCGATTGGGGTGCTTTGATTAAGGATAAAAATATACAGGACTTAGATTATGATACTTTTACCTATAATGCTGCTAATATTGAAAATAGTTGGTCTTATAATGGACGTGATAATGGTTATACTTTCCCTCTTATTAATTATGGTGAGTTTACTACCTATCCTACCTATGATACTACTAATTTAGTAGTAGAAGACTTTTTACCATCTGTTTTTGTTTATGATGTTTGTAGAAAGATATTTAACGATATAGGTTACCAACTTAAACCTGGTTTCTTTAATCGTCAGGAGTTTAGAGATTTAATAATGCCATCGGTACTTACTGACTTAACCGCATCTAAAGAGTTTTTAAATGATAACAGAATAAGAGCTATAGTAGGTAATACTTCATCCGTAGTACTTAGTACTCAAATAGGTAAATTTAACCTTTATACTGGCTTAGAAGACCCATTTAGTAATTGGAGTAACTTTTACTATGTAGTACCTTTCCCTAATGGCAGTTTTAGCGGTAATGCTACTATAGAGGTTACTAACTTACAATTCTTGTCTGATAATGATGTAACTTTTAAGATTAGTGAATACCAAGACTTAGTGACCTTTAACAGGGTTATTGATGAACAGACTATAACAGTTAAAAAGAACTCGCAAGAAGTAGCAACATTTGAATTGTCATTTAACAACGAACAGTTAACAGATGGTTATTTAATTCTTATAGAATGGACGTCTAGTAATAGTGGTACTTCCTTACAAGTGCTACCTAATGGCTTACAGTTCAATATAACGCCTATATCTGCACCTTTAGCAGATGGTTCTGAAATATCTATTAAGGACTTTGTTTACGACATAGACCAATCTAATTTTATTAAATCACTAGTTCAACAGTTTAACTTAGTTCACTTGACAGATGAAAGAGCTAAAACGGTAGAGTTTCTACATAGGGATGACTTTTATTTAGGTATTGAAGAAGCAGAAGACTGGACAGAGAAGCTAGACGTTAGTAAAAGACAATCTATTGAGCAGATAGACGAAAGGTTAAATAGAAGGTTAGACTTTAAGTATAAAGAAGATGATAAAGACATCTTACTAACTACCTTTAAAGACACTTGGTCAACTACATTAACAGATGATTCTGAAGAATTGTTAAACGAATTTTTAAAAGATGAAAAAACAATCGCAAATCTTCCTTTCGCTGGAAGTGTGGGAAGTGGTACTATTATCCAAAAGACAGGTGGAAGTTTATATTTGCCTCAATTAGTTAACTACTTTAGGACTCCAGATGACTCTATAGACCTACAACCTAGAATGTTAATTTACGAGGGTTTAAAAAGTGGTATATGGACATTCGAGAGTAGTGTTAAAAATAACTTCCCATCTAGCTACTTTATCAAAAAGTCTAGCGGTCAATTTGATGTGTCTTTAAGTTTTAAGAGTCTTAACGAAGTAGATAGGTCAATACAAGATAATGACAAAGGGTTAAAAGATAGGTTCTATAATGAGCAAATAAGACAGTTTAACGAGTCTAGGTTATATACTTGTTATCTAAGGTTAACAGGTGTTGATATTGTTAATTTAAACTTTAGAAAACCTAAGCTAATTAACGGAGTTTATTACTATCTTAATAAAGTAGAAGATTACAAGGCAGGAGTATACGAATCAGTTAAATGTGAACTAATACAAATAGTGTAAAAATGGCAAAAGAAGAAGTATTTTTTGGAATAAACATAGATACGGGGGAAGCGATAAAAGACTTTGGTACTCTTAAAAAACGAACAAAAGAGTTAAAAAAAGAATTAGACGGTACTAAAGTAGGCACTAAGAGGTTTAAAGAACTACAGACGGAGATAACTAAGAACCAAGGCACTATAAGACGTTTTAACCGTGAGTTAAGAGAAACTAAATCTTTAGCTACTAGAGTAGGACAAGGTGTTACTACAGCGTTTAAAAGAGTAGGCGTAGCTATGGCTGGAGCTTTTGCGGTAAGCGGTATCTTTCAAGTCGTTAAAAATGGTATTAAAACTTTCGCAGATTTCGAACAGAAAATAGCTGATGTAGGAGCAGTATCAGGAGCAACAGCGACAGAACTTAAAGAACTTGAGTTATCCGCTAGAGGTTTAGGTAAAAGCTCTATATTCACAGCTGAACAAGTAGCTGGACTACAGTTAGAATTAGCTAAGTTAGGTTTTACTACAGATGAGATTATAAGTGCTTCTGGAGGTATATTAGACTTATCTACAGCTTTCAGAATAGATTTATCACAAGCAGCTTCTGTCACAGCATCAACTCTAAGAGCTTTTGGGTTAACAGCTGATGATACTACAAATTTAACTGACTTAATGGCTGATGCGTTCTCTAGCACAGCTTTAGACATAGATAAATTCCAAGAATCAGTAAAACTAGTAGCTCCAGCTGCTAAATTAACTGGTGTAGCTGTTGAAGAAGTATCTGCTTTGCTTGGTGTTTTAGCTAATAACGGACTTAGCGGTTCAGTTGCTGGTACTCAGTTAAATAGAGTATTTATTGAACTTAATAAAAAAGGGCTTACACTTGAAGAAGCTATGATTAGGGTTAACAATGCTACCGACCCTTTTGCTGAGTCTTTAGCGTTAGTTGGAGATAGAGGTGGTAAAGCTTTAGCTATTTTCTCTACTCAACAAGAATCTTTAAAAGCTTTAAGAAAAGACTTTGCTAATGTAACAGGAGAAGCCAGTAAGCTAGCTAAAGCCTCTGGAGACACTTTAATTGGTGCTACTAAAAGACTACAATCAGCTTGGGACGAGTTTGTTTTAAGCTTATCTGAGACTGATTCCTTTATGGCTAGGATAACTAGAGGAGCAGTAGAATTAGGTACTTCGTTTTTAGAACTTATCACTGATTCAGAAGAATTAAGTGAATCAATGGAAAAGCAAAGGATAGAGCTTAACGTTTTAATATCTAGGATTACTGACGCTAATATTAAAGAAGAGGATAGAATAGATCTTATACAGCAACTAAACAAAGAGTACCCTGAGTTTTTAGGCAACTTAAACGCTGAAACAGCTACTAACGAAGAGTTAGCTATGAGATTAGGTGAAGTTAACCAAGAGATGATTAATAAAATTGCTCTTCAGTTACAAGATGAAAAATTACAAGAGAAACTTAAAAAAGCAGCTAAATTACAAAATGAGATATTTGAAGAAGAAGGTAAAATTAGAGCTAGAATCATAGAACTTAATGAAGACTATAATTTAGGGATAGCTACAACTGGAACCTCTTTTGAGAGGATGGCAAGCGCTGCTAAATCAGCTTTAGATGCTCAGACTATAATCACTGATAACTTCAAAACTGGTTTACCTACAGTAAATTCCCAAGGTAGAGCTAATGACAAATTAAGTAACTCGTTAATGTTCTTAAAAGATATTCAAGAAGACTATAACGAAGCACAACAAGAAGCAATTGACCTTCAAACGCAAAGACAAAGACTTGTTGAGTCTTTATTCGGTGGTGAAGACCCTAATGCACAAGCTGACCCTACTACTCCTGACGTAAGTACTACGGGGGATTCAAAAGCTACTAAGAAAACAGCAGAAGAGTTAGAAAAACAAAGGAAGCTTTACTTTGATCACGAAAGACTTAAGATAATGGTCTTAATGGATGGTGAAGAAAGAGAATTAGCTTTGATTGATCTTAAATACGAAAAAGAAAAGCAGAAACTCACAGAAGCTGGTCTAACAGAAGCCCAAATATTAGAAGCTAATGAGAGAGATAAGGAAGCTATAAGGCAGAAATATAGAGAGAAAGAAGAAAAAGCAGAAGATAAAAAACAAAGAGACCTTAAAAAGCTTAGAGATGCTGAAGCGAAATATGATAAAGAACAATTAAAAAAGAAAAAAGCGGACGCAGAGAAAGAAGCGGAAATTAATAACTCTAGATTTGATTCTGCGGCTAGTTTAGTTAATTCTACAATAGCTTTACTAGATAGAGATGAAAAGTCTAGAAAAAAGAACGGTAAACTCATAAAAGCTCTAGCTATTGCAGAGATTGCCATTAACACACAAAAAGCTTTAATGAATGTAGAAGTTAACGAGAAATCGCCTTTATTTTTACCTAACTTATTTACGGGAGGTTTAGCTGGTTTAACTATTGGTACTGTTCAAAAAATAGCTATAGCAGCACAAGGTATAGCAAGTGCAGGAATTGTTGCTAGCCAAAAGTTCGCTAAAGGTGGTATCTTAAGCGGTCCAAGTCATGCACAAGGCGGTATTAAAACTAATCTAGGCGAGTTAGAAGGTGGTGAAGCTGTTATTAATAAAAAGTCTACTGCTATGTTTGGCGGTGCTTTATCTGCTATAAATGAAGCAGGAGGAGGTAAGAAGTTCGCTAAAGGTGGAGTTTTAGGAGTGCCTTCGACAGTTAATACACCAGACACAACAAATAGCCAAGTACTAAGAGCAATTAACAATATTAATATTAAACCTACAGTAAGTGTGGTAGAGATTAACGACGCACAAACTAGAATATCGGAAATTCAAAACAATTCAACATTATAAAATGAGAGAAGAACTAGCAAAATTAACAGGAGTAGACAGAGAAGTTATAGATAAGCTTTTCAATGAGTTTTTAATAGATGGTCAAGCAGCTAGTAGATACATCGTTAGAAATGAATTTAAGGAAATTAAAAAAGCGCAACCTAAAAGAAGCAACCCCGATATATACTTTGAATTATCGGAAAAGTATAGAGTGAGCGAGTCTACTGTTTATAAGTGGGTGACAAATTATACACAATTTTAAAAACCGTAATTTTTTTTATTCATAATTAATACTATAATTGAGCAATATGTGGTACAACGCACAGAAAACAAACAATTTAGTAGAGGTTGACCTATTCGACGAAATCGGGGGATGGGGAATCTACGCTAAAGAATTAAAAGATGAATTATCTTCTATAATTGGAAATCCTACCGAGGAAGTAGTAGTTAACATTAACTCGCCTGGTGGTTCTGTCTTTGAGGGTATTGAAATCTATAACTATTTAAAAGGGTTGCCTAATAAAGTAACTGTAAAGATTAACAGTTTAGCTGCTAGTATCGCTACGGTTATCGCTTTAGGTGCAGATGAATTAGAGATTAGTGAAAGTGCTTTCTTTATGATTCATAACCCATGGACAATGGCAGGCGGTGAGTCTGAAGATTTAAGGAAACAAGCGGACGTACTAGACAAGATTAAAGAAACTATCTTAAACATCTATAAGAAGAACTCAAATCTATCCTTAGAGCGTTTAACTTCTTTAATGGATGAGGAAACATGGTTAACAGGTTCGGAAGCGTTAGAGTACGGATTTGCTACTAGATTAACTGAAGGAATGAATGTAGCTGCAATGGCTACTACTGAAATAGTAAATAATTTTAAAAATAAACCAAATAGCTTACAAATGGCAGAAGTACAAGAAGCAGTAGAAACTGTTGAAGAGGTAACTGTAGAAGCGACTGAACAAGTAGAAGCAGTAGAAACTGTTGAAGAAAATATTGAAGAGGTTGTTGAAGACGTTACAGAAGAAAAGGAATCTATCCTAAATAAGGTTAAGGTTTTCTTAAACAATAAATTAGGCGAAGCGTCTAACGAACTATCTGACAGATACGGGGAAGTTTCAAACGAATTAAAAGAAGCTAAAGAAGCTAACGCAGATTTAAGCAACGAAATCGAAGAGACTAGAAACGTATTAGAAGAGTCTTACAAAGCTATGAACTCTCTAAAGGATAGTATCGAAGCTAAAGAATTAGAGATTAAAGAGCTTAAGGCTAAACTATCTGAAACAGAGGGCGAAGAATTAAAGCCAGTTACAGAGGTTAAAAATGAAGTAAAAACAAAAATGTCTTTTAGAGACGTAGTAAAGAATAAATTAAATAAATAAAAATGGCATTAGATTTAGCAGGATTATCAAATTACACTTCTGAACACGCAGAAGAGTTTTTCGCAAAAGCAGTATTAAAGTCGAAGACATCGGCACAAATGAACATCCTAACAGGATTCAAACCAGGTACGCACAAGTTACCAGACTTTTCGCATGATTACGATTTGTTTCAAGACGGTTCAGCTTGTGGATTCAACGCACAAGGTGATTTAACAATTGAGCAAAGACAAATTATCGTAGAGTCTTTTAAAATCAATACTCAGTATTGTGTTAGAGACTTAGAAGCTAAGTTTACACGTCAAATCATGCCAGCGGGTCAAGAGTATGACGGTTTAGCACCAATCGAAGCAGGTTTATTAACTGAGCTTTCTAAAGGTATCGCTAAGGCTGTAGAATTAACTTTATGGAGAGGTAATAAAGCAACAGCACCGAACGCTGTATCTTCTTACGATTTAATGAATGGATTAGATAAAGTTATCGCAGATGAAACTGGTAACCTTGCATACGAAGGAGCTACAGGAGCTTTAACAATCTCTAACATTATCGGAGCAGTTGAAGAGCTTTACCAGAACTTAGGTGTAGACGCTTTTTCTGGAATTGAAGAAGAAAATGACTGGGTAGTTTTAATGGGTGAAGACAAAGTTAAGTTATACGAAAGAGCTTACAGAGATACTCACGGGGCTGTAGTTTACAACGCAGGATTCGAAAAGAGATTTGTGGACGGTACAAACATCGCTATCGAAGGTGTAGGAGGTCTTAATGGAACTGATAAACTAGTTTTAGCTAGACGTTCTAACTTAGTTTTAGCTGTTGATTTAGCTAATGAAGAGCAAGACTTAATGGTATACATGGACCAAGATATGGAAAATGTAAGGGTTAAAGGTAGATTTGCAATGGGTGTACAGTTACACTTCCCTTCTGAGGTTTCAGTAGATAACTACTAATAATAAGATTTAATAACGGGGGTCTTCGGACTCCCTTTAAAACATAATAAAATGGCAGAATGTTTAATTACAGCAGGTTGGGCGGGTCCTTCTTGCGATGAAACCTTTAATGTACCAGGTATTGAGAAGGATAAGATTTATGTAGGTAATAAATCAGAAATTGAAGCACTTACTAGCACAGTAGACGGAGAGCTTGATGGTATCACTTTTGAAGCGTCTAAAGGGCTTTTTGCTTTAACTGTACACAAAGATACAGCGTCATGGTCAGAAGAGTTACAAATCGGTGCTAACTCAGGTTATTACTATAACACTTCTTTAACTTTTAGAACTATCGACGGAGCTACTACAGTAAGAAACGCTATCGAAGATATGGTTGGAACTGCTTTAGTATTTGCAGTTAAAGACAAGAATGGAAGTTGGTTTATTATTGGAGAGACTGACGGCGTAGAATTGTCTGAGCAGACTAAAGGGTCAGGAGCAGCACCAGGAGACGACACAGGGGACGTATTGACGTTTACAGGTGTTAATAGAGGTAAAGTTAAAAAGTTCTTTAATACTGACGCAGCTACAACAGATACTACTTTAGCAGGTTACTTACTTTAATGGTTCGAAAGGCTTCCGCTTTTTTTGGGAATGGTTCGAAAGGGTTAACTATTAATAGTAAAATAAATTTAATGGTTCGAAAGGGTTAACTTTGTTTAGTAAAACTAATTTAATGGTTCGGAAAGTAGAAGTAGAATAAGAAGTAGAATACTAATAAGAAGTAGAAGTATAATATTAATATTAAGAGAGGGCGTTAAAACCCTCTTTTTTTGTATCTTAGAAAAAGTATTAAAAATATATATAATGGAAGATTTTAATAAAGAAGAAAAAGAAGTAGAGGTTTACACAGATTTAGAAACACCTACAAAAGTTTGGGTATTCAAAAACGTAAACAGAAAAGTTATTTTAGATAACTCAGTAGTTACTAGTGAAGACTTAGAAGCTAACCAAGGTTTAGCAGATATACTAATCTCTAAAGGTTTAAGCGACCTTATATGTTTAAAGTAAGACAGATTTACTATAAAGACTTACAAAGAATATTTAACATGAATAGAACGCAAGACTTTGAACCGTTACTAAACCCTACAAGTGATAAATACCTAGAGTCTGGTGTAATTAGGAGAATGTACGAATCTGGCGATTATGTAAACAATGACTACTACGGTGTAGTATCTCACAAATTCTATAAGAAAATACACAAATCAAGTGAATACGTTTTAAACACTATTAGTGAAGACGTAGACAACCCAGACGTTTATAGTTTCTTTTCTAAGAATCCTAAAATAAATTTAATAACACAAGGTCAGCAATGGCATGAACTTTATTTAGACATCTATAAGATAATTTCGGAAAGATTAGAATGGAATATTGACTTATCTGATGAATCGCATAAGATGGAAGGGATATTTTCTAACCATTGGATAGCTAACATACACACCTTTAAAGAATATTGTCAGGAGTACTTAATACCTGTAATGGATTTAATGGAGGATAACAAGCTTCTAAGAGACTTATGTAATCAAGACGTTAAATATATCAATGATGACAAGTTAAGCCCTGAGGAGTGCTTAAAAGTGTTTAAAAAGCCATATTACACATATCATTGCTTTATACTAGAACGCTTATTCCCTTTATTCTGTTATTTAACAAATAAAACCGTAAAACATATTTAATAACAAGCTTTTTTAAAATGCTTAATTTTTAAAGACTCTAAATTTATATAATTTAAAAAAAATGGAACAAAACACAGATAACAGTAATATATTTTTCGTCAACCTTACTACTAAATCAGTAACACCTGACGTTATAAGTAGAGGTAATAAGCGTAAGGAATACGTTTATTATGGTAAAGACAATTTATTTCCTCAATACCTTGTGGACCTTGCGGATAATTGTTCAATTCATAGAGCTTTATTAGATACTAAGTCTAAATTTATTAATGGTGGAGGTTTTGAGTTCATAGGTGATGACTCGCAGGTTTCTGCTGCTGAGTCTTTTCTGTCAAGGGTAGATAAAAACTTTTTACGTAATACATCTACAGATTTAGCCTACTTCAACGGTTTCTACTGGCAAAGTCTTTTCGAAAGAAGTGGTTTAGTAGCTAACTTAAAGAATGTTGACTTTAACTACATTAGAAGTGGCAAGATGAACGAAAATGGAGACGTAGACAAGTATTGGTTCAGTCCAGACTGGGCTTTTGCTACTAAGAAAAGTACGTTTAAACCAGAGGATAAGATCTACGAACCTAAACCAATTGCTGTTTGGGATACAGTAGATAGAGAGTTAAGAAGAGAAAGAGGTGAATTATTTAAAGGTCAATTTTATAGCCCTAACAAAGTGTTTTACGCAGAGCCTAGTTATTTAGGAGCGTTAAACTATATCGAAATTAGTAATCAAATAGCTGAATTTCACAAGAATAACCTGGATAATGGAATGGTAGGCTCTATGCATATTCATTTATTTGAAGACTTAAGCGACATTGAAAAGCGTAGAAAGGTTGAAAAGGCTATTAATAATAAGTTCACAGGAAGTGAGAACGCAGGTAAAGTAGTAGTAACATGGTCTACTAATCCAGACGTTAAAACTGTTGTAGATTCAATACCAGTAAACGACTCGCATGAAATGTTTACCTTGTTAAATACTAAGGTTAACGAAGAGATAGTAATATCACATAGAACGCCTTTAGCTTTAGCAGGTTTAAAAGTGGCAACAGGTTTACAGTCTGATGATTCAGTTACTAAAAACGCTATGGAATACTACCAAAACACAGTTATAAAACCACTTCAGCAGTTAATAGAGGAGTCTTTTGATACTATTCTAGAAAGAAACGGTATTAACGTAGAGACTAAAATCAAACCTTTAAAGCCTGTTGATTTATTTGCTAGTGAAGAATTGATTAGTAGAACTATGACTATTAATGAGGTTAGAACACAGATTTTAGGTGTTGAAGAATTAGAAGAGGGTGGAGACGTAATAATTAACGAAGCAACGATAGACTAATGGCATTAGATTTAGGAATATTTTTAGAGGGTTCGCAAAGTACTTTTAAGGTTAAGGTGTCTGAAAACGACGCACAAGCTCAATTTTTACTAGACAAGTTCATTAGTTCAGACGGTTCGGTAACTATTACAGAGACTAACGACGGAGGAATAGAGACTATAGATTTAGTAGCTGGTGGAGGTTCTCCTTTAACGACTAAGGGCGATTTATTTACCTATTCTACTGCGGACGCTAGATTAGGAGTAGGAGCGGACGGAGAAGTTTTATTAGCTGATTCTGCTGAAGCTACTGGTTTAAAGTGGGGTACTATTTCCGCTGATAATATGGCTACAGCTGACCTAACCTTAACTGGGAATAGAACTCACGATTTAGCGGGATTTGATTTAACAATAACAGACGCTACTAATGGTGATGTGTTAAACCTTAGATCAGATGGTTCTTTCGCTTTAGGTGAAAATATAACAGAGGGAGCAAGTGCGTATAAACAATACAATACGCTCATAGGTAGTGGAGTAAGTGTTAATAACGGATACTATTTAACCATTTTAGGTCAAGGCAACAGTTTCAATACTACGGGAGATTTGAATTCAAGAACAACTATTGTAGGTTCAGGAAACTCTGTTAAAAACAATGGCTCTGTATATAACACTATCGTTGGTGACAACAATAGTCTTGGCAGTTTAACAGGTTTAAATTTTTCTGTAGTAGTAGGTAACAATACAACTACTGCTTCAGGTATTACTTCAAGCAGTAATATTATGTTAGGAGGTTATCATTATGTAAATAGCTCAAGTTCTATTAACATAGGTAAATATTTAAGGTCAAACGCGAGCCAAGCCCATATTTTTGGTGGGTACGGAGGTAATGTGAGGTTACAGAGTAATGTTGGTCAATCTTTCTTTTTTGGTTTCAATAATGGGGTAGTAGACGCTAACAACTCTACGGTTGTAGGCTCTCAATTACTTTTATCAAGATTAAGCGATTCGTGGTTAAAATTATACAACGGTACTAATTTAGGTATTAACACTTTCAGTCCAACAGCTAAACTAACTGTTAAAGGCGAAGGCTCAACAAATGCTACTTCTACCTTATTAATAGAAAATAGTTCTGGAACTGATGCCTTAGAAGTTAGAGATGATTCAATAATAATTATGGCAAACCTTCCAACTGCTTCAGCAGGACTACCTACTGGAGCTTTATGGAACAACTCAGGAGTATTAACAGTAGCTTAATAAATAAACAATAATAATGGCAACTTATTTTAAAATAAACGAAGCAGTAGAGACTTCAAGCGGTATAACGGTTACCGGAGCGTATTTAAACGCTATCGTTCACGTTAATAACCTATCTTCTAACGGTGCTATATCTATTGATATACCGTCTAAAGCTGATTTACAAGCTATCGAAGATAACGCAGATAGTATTTACTTTAGAAAAGTAGGAACTAAGGAAAAAGTAGGAGCTATTTCTGGTTATTCTTTAACTCCGGAGCAGTTAGCGCAGATGGACTTTATTAACGGAATTTGGGTAGAACCGGTTAAAGACGCTTTAGTAGAGTACTTAGGAGTAACTAGAGAAAACTTAGAAGTAGTAAACGTATAATGAATAACGATAGAGAAGAAATATTAGAAGTAACTAAAGCTAGTTTTAAGGTATTCGACGTGCCTACTAGATATAGACTTATGATATTAAAAGCCTTCTCTAGTTATGAGTGGGATTTCGAGGATAAGTCTGACGGGTTAACCTTTTTTAATACCCGTTGGTCTAACGAGTTTCACCCGGTATTCGTTTGGCACGATTTCGCTATGCAGAATAGGGAAACTTTAAGAGGTTCGGAAAGTGTAACTACTTACGTAAGAAATACTAATCTTACCTTAAAGAAGATGCTAGAAATATATAATTTTAGTATCTTAAAGCAATGGGCTTATCCGATATTGGCTACCCTAGCTTTTAAACTATTTAAACGATAAAAAATGACAGAACAAGACTTAAAAAACATCGAAGTAGTATTCGCTATAGCTAGAAAAGAATTAGCGTTAGACGAGAATCAGTTAGTAGAGATTATTAATTTAAAGAAGAAAGTTTTAAACGCTTTAACTCCTAAAGAGGAAGAGCAAAAAATATAATAAATATATGTTGGATTTAGATAGCTTGTTTAAGTATATAGTAACCGGAGGAGGTGCTATTATAGCTTACTTTTTTAAAAGTATTCATAACGGTATAAGAGCGCACGAAGGAAAGGTAGAGGACTTACAAGTAAACCTATCTAAGTTAGAAAACAGATTAGAGTTAGTAGATAATAAAACGTCGGTACAAGTCGAAAAATTAGAAGATTTAAGTAAAATGCAATTCGACCAATTACATATGGAAATTAGCGATCTTAAAAACTACGTAAACTCTATTAATAAGAATATTCAAGAATTAGTTAAAAGTATAATATGAGTTTAGCAGAAACGAAGATAATAACGGAGCAAGAGGTTAAAAACTGGACTGATATTAGTAATAATGTTCAAAGTAGTAGTCTTTCTTTTGCTATAATAATGGCTCAAGATTTATACGTTAGAACGGCTTTAGGGGAGAAGCTTTACGAGGAGATTTTGACTCAAGTAAATAATAACACTCTAACCGCTTTAAACACTACTTTACTTAACGGTAACGACGGTCTTTTTAGAGGTATTAAGAGCGGTTTAGCTTGGTGGGTAGCTTATACGGTTTATCCTTACTTACATTCTAAAGTAAGTCCTACGGGTATTCAGAGTAAGAGTACGGACGAGGCTACTTCTATTGATAGTAGATCGCTAGAGATAAGAAAGAATTTAGCTAAGAAGAACGCAGAGTATTTAATAGACCAGTTAATATGCTATCTAAGAGATAACGAGAACGATTATCCTTTATTTAGAGATTCAGATTCTTGTTGTACTAATATCGCTTACGACGGTTACGGTAATAGCGGTTTAATCTTAGACGATGAAGACGACCTAAACTATTATAGAAGAGATAACGACGGATTTAAAGAATTATAAAATATGGCTTTTGAAATAACTAATAGTGGTGGCTTTTTAAAGATTAAAAACACTACTACTAACGAAATTAAAGCTATATCTAAAAACGACGTAAGATTCGAACTTGAAAAGACTTTAGATGTAATGTTAGGGGCTAACTTTAAATTTATAGTAATAAGCGATGTGGTAGAGGTTTCTACTCCATTAGCTACAGATTTAGAAGATTTATTAACCAAATTAAATAACTTAACTTAATGGCTACGATAACAGTAGAAGGGGGACAGCTTAAAATGGTTGTAGGTACAGAGATTTATACCGTACCTTTAGATGATGTTATAGTAGAGTCTAAAGGAGCTGATTCTATAGTATTTAAACAATGTACTGCGCCTATATTAGAGCTTGAAAGGTCTGTAATTACTGCTCCTACTTCGACGAGTGTAGAGAATTTAATAGACCAGATAGGAGTACTTATAAACGTCAATGATAGTGGTATAACTAATTTAACTTTTGTGTCTTCTAAAAGTGACTTACCATCTCCTATTGGGGGTGTTATAACTCTATTAGCAGAGCATACTTATTACTTTACTACTGATGTAGATTTATTAGGTGATAGGCTTTTAGGTAGTCAAGATACCGTAATACTTGGTTCATCTTCTGAAAACTCGTCTATAACTTCGACGGGTTTAGGTGTTGGGGTAGCTTTATTTACTACTGAATGGACTACACCTATAAGGCATATAACTTTTAAAGATGTAGATACTTCTTTAGATATTAACGGAGTAACTAATGCTCCCGTAGCTTTAGATTGGACGGGTGTTAACTTTTTAAATATACCTAATATTGGAGAGATTAGTACTTGTGATAACTGGATATACTCTAAAGGTGCTTTTTTAAACTCTAAGGGGTTTACTTTTAGCGGTACTGTAGGTACTATAGGTATTGATAACTCTATATTTGTCGGAGACGCTTCTCCCGGGGGTATTATAGAGCTTAGTTCTACTTTAAATGTTACACGAAGATTTAGAGTTATTTATTCTTCTATAGTTGCTTTTGGTGCTACTGTAGGTATTGACGCTAATATAAGTGCTACAATTCCAACGGAGGGATATATTTTTGATACTGTTAATTTCTCGGGTGGTTCTACTTATCTTTCAGGTATTACAGAAACGGATAACAGAACTAGAATAGATAACTCTAGAGGAGTTAAAAATACGGCAGAGATAGGAAACTATTATATGCTTAATAATACCACGGTAACGACTATAACGACTCAAGGAGTACCGGTTAAGATAGAAGGGACGTCAACCGCTAACGCTATTAATCAAAAATTCAGTCATTCAGATAATAGATTAACTTATACCGGAGGTTTAACGAGAAACTTTCAAGTATCTTCTACGGCTTCTTTTACTTCGGGAAATAATAAAGTTATAGGATTATACGTAGCTAAGAATGGGGTTATTATAGCTGACTCTGAAATGTACGCAACAACTTCGGGTAGTGGTAGAGCTGAAGCTATACACGTTCAAACTATTTTTGAAATGGACGAAAACGACTACGTAGAACTTTGGATAGAAAACGACTCTAATACTGATAATATTACAGTTGAATTTTTAAACCTTATTTGTAAATCCTTAGACTAATGACAATAATACAAGATTCAAACAACGATTTAATATTCTACAAGAGTAGTAGTTTAACTAACCCTTATTATCTAATTAGGTTATTTAATAGGATAACTGCTAAAGAGTTTGTCTTTTTAGACCAGTCTCCGGTAGCTTGTCCTTTTATTAGCTTAGAACTTAACGAAGTAGGTAAAGACGGAGTAGAAGACCCTTTAACAGCTTCTATTAAGGTAGATACGGGTAGTTATGATATTTACTTATATGACCAAGTAAGTAGTACTAACTTAGACTATACGTTAACTAACTCTCTTTTATACGAGGGGGAAGCTTACGTATATTCTGACGAGGACTTAGATAGAACCTTTTTATAAGTAATAATATAAAAGTCGAATTTTTATAGTTAAATTAGTAATATGAGTAAATTAAAAAGTATACTATCATCGTTATTAACTGGAGCGGTTAGCGCTATACCAGTTGTAGGAAATGTAGCTAAAGAAATTAAAGAGTCTAGGTCAGTTAGGCTACCTCATTCAAGTATAGGTAAAGTAGATTACGCTAAGATTGCAGGCTATTCTATTATGTTTATAATAATATTAGCGGTTATCTTCGGTAAATTAGATATAGAAACGGCTAGAGAGCTGATTAAGAAATTAAACCTATTTTCGTTTTTTTCATAGTGTTTTTGTTTTGGTTTGTGTTAGAAGGGTAGTTAATAGCTACCCTTTTTTCACCTCTAGAAGTACCGTAAATAAAGGAAACTTAAAAAAAGTCTAAAAAAAGTTAGTTAATAATTAGGAACTTATTAACTAGATTATGTACCTTTACAGAAACGAATAAAGAAAACGAATAATGACAAATCTACAGAAAGTAAGCCAAGAAGTATTAGAGTTAGAATTAGACTACGACCAAGTAATCTTAGACTTTGAACAGTACGGACACATCAATCAAGTATTAGAGGTAGAAACGGATAACTTTGAGTTCTCTATAATAGTAGAAGTAAACGCTGCTAATTACGGGGAGTTTGAGAACTTCGCTGGAACTATCGAAGTAATAGAAATCGAATACGTAAGCGTAGGAGATGAAGACGCTAAAGAACTTAGATTAACTAACCAGATTAAGGAACAATTAAAAACGGTAAGATAATGAGAAACGCAAACCAATTTAAAGGACTAGCGAATGGGATAAGTAGAAGCACTTATCCGGGTAGCTACACTAACCATAAAGAATGGACAGATAGCCACACAGAAAAGAGATTTAACGATACAATGTGGAGAATTAGAGTATTAACCTTAAATATTAAAGAAGATGACAAGAGAGCAGATTATTAAAATGTACGAGGACCAAATTAACAAAGCTCAGAATATGATAGAAAAGAGTTCTATTAAGTTCGAGATGAAGAAACACTTAGAAGCTTATGAAAACGGAAAAGAATACAAAACGAATATCGAAGCTCCTATCGAGTGTATCGGATGTGGCAGCTAATTTTAAAGTACTATTAATACTATTTATAATTAACAAACTAAAATAAACTATGGAAAAGGCGAAAATTAAACTATTTAAGGCATTAGCGGAATTTCAACAGAAAGTGCCAGCTATTCACCAGAATACTAAAGGCTTTAGTTATACTTACGCTAACTTAGCTCAAATCTTTGAAACTATTAACCCGTTACTAAAAGAGTCCGGATTAGGTTTTACTCAGCTATTAGGTAATAACGAATTAGGGTTTAATACTATCGAGACTATTATATTCCACGCGGAAAGTGGAGAAAGTATTAGTAGTACGATGATTATACCTAACGACGTTACTTTAAAAGGTATGAATGAATTTCAGATTACCGGGAGTGCTATCACATACTACAGAAGATACTCTTTAAGTGCTATTCTAGGGTTAGTTACTGATAAGGATACCGACGCGGCAGGAGAACAGCAGAAAGCACCGGCAAAGAAAGCTCCTAGAAAGCCTATTAAGAAAGATGTATTAAACTCTTCGCATAAGGTATGGAAGAACGTAGTAGTAGGTCTTAAGTCGGGTTATACTATCGAGCAAGTGAAAGCGAAGTACGAAGTAAGTAAAGAAGTAGAGGAAGAATTATTAAAGTTAAAAGACGAATAAGATGAAAGAATTTAAAATCAGTCCGAGCCAATGCGGTAAGATAATGGTTAACGCTCGTAAGAAAGGTGCGTTATCTAAAACTACTTTAAGCTACGTAGATGAATGGGTTAAAGAACAAATCTACGGTAGAAGAAAAGACATTAGTAGTAAGTATTTAGATAAGGGTAACGACGTAGAAGACGCTTCTATTGATTACATATCTAAGATGCTAAATCTAAAAGGTATTAAGAAGAACGAAGAGTTATTCGAGAATGACTTTATGAGAGGTACTCCCGACGTTATAACTAACGATACGGTAATAGACCTTAAAAACTCTTGGGATTGCTTTACGTTCCCTTTATTAGAGACTGAAATACCTAATAAGGATTACTTTTACCAGCTTCAATGTTATATGGCTTTAACCGGTAAGAAAAAGGCTAAGTTAATCTATACCTTAATGAGTACTCCGGACGATTTAGTACCTAAGTGGGATAAGTTTAACCATAACTACGAGGATATAGATAGCCGCTATAGGATTAAGGTTTTTAGCTTCGATAGAGACGAGGACGTTATAGACGAAATCAAAAAAAGAGTCCTAGAGATTAGGCAACACGTAGAAGTATTAACTACTTTTATTTAACGCTGAGTATATGAATAGTGGCGACTAAACGCAAAGATAAATAATGGCACTAACGATGCCGAGCCATTATTTATATACATTGTTAGGCATCTTTTAAAATTTAATATTATGTGGACTAAATTCTTTGATATGTCATCTGGTGGTAGTGAAAAAACAGATTGGACAGAAATATACATTGAGCTACCAGAAGATAAAGCGGTAGAATACTTTGAAGATAGATTTGATAGAGACCCTCACAATGTAACTTGTAGTTGTTGTGGTAGCGACTTTAGTGTTTATGAGGTTGATGAGAAACCAAAACCAAGTAGCGGGACTTTAATAATAGGTGCAGACGAATTAAATTTTAATTGTGCCTAACACCGAAGTAGGAACCGTTTTAATGGTTTCTAAAGAATGTTAAAGAGCGTTTTAATGCTCTTGACTAAACAAGTATTTTTTAATTTTAATTTTTATATATGTCACAAGACAAGATTTACGTAGGAAACGGAAAAGAAAACGAACAGTATGGATTTGTAAACTTTTCAGTATGTTTAACAGATTTACCACAAGAACACGTTACAGAGTTTAAAGGTAAGAAGTACATTAACTTAACAGTATCTAAGAAAAGAGAGACTGACCAATACGGTAAGACTCATACGGTAACTGTTAACACTTGGAAACCGGAAGGACAAACGGTAGATAATTCTCCGTCTGATTTGCCTTTTTAAGTTTACTTATTAGTGAACTAGATTTAGAAATTATAGAGGGGTGGAAACGCTCCTCTTAATTAAACCAAACGAAATGAAAAAACTATTAATAACTCTTTATAAAAACACCTTAAGCCAAATTACTTTACTATTAGTATTAGCTTCTATCGCTGGTCTATTATCTAATTGGTACGACTGGATTTACCCGGTATTCGTAGTATGTTCTATTATCTTAACCTTTTACGTTTTAGTATTTACTATAGCTGGATTTGTTAACCTTATTAAAGACTCTTTAAAATGAGTTTTATACTATTTATCCTAGCAGCTATTTGTAACGCTGTTATGGACGTAACGCAGTTTCACTATTATAGGTCTATCTTTAATAACGAACCTTTTAGCGAGTCTTGGTGGAACGGGAATATATCTTGGAGAAATAAATACAAGAACGGAACAGTATCACAAGGAAGGAATAATATTCCGGTATGGTTTACCGATGCCTTTCACTTTTTTAAAAGTTTAATGATAATTCTATTAGCTTTCGCAGTAGTCTTTTATAAGCCTTTAATTAATTGGTGGGTAGATTTTATAGTGCTAGGATTTTCTTGGAATATATTTTTTAGTTTATTTTACAAGCACATTTTAAAAACAAAAACTTATGAGTAAAAAACGAAGCGTATCAACAGCCTTTTGGAGCGACCCTTTTATAGAGGATATAGCTCCGGAATACAAACTACTATTCCTTTACCTAATAACTAACGAGAAAACTAATATGTTAGGCATCTACGAAGCTTCTAAGCGTAAAATGTCCTTCGAAACCGGTTTATCTAAAGAAGTAATAGAAGACGCTTTAGAGGTTTTTCAGAGGTTAGGAAAAGTTAAGTACGTAGATAACTATATTATACTAGTTAACTATATGAAACACCAGAAGTACAATACTAATATGAAGAAGTCCGCTATAGAGACTTTTAACGAACTACCTAAAAGCGTTAAAGCTGGTTTAGATTCCTTAGATAAGAATAACGTAGAAGAGTCTTTTAAAGCTCTTATAGAGGAGTATTCGCACGCGGATAAGCTAACTATTAAAACGGAAGTAGAAAACCCTTTAAACTATTACGAGAACGCTCATTTAGTCTTAACGATGGTAGACTATAAGAAGTTATTAAAACATTACGACTCTAGTACTATAGACCATTACATAGCTAAAGTAGAAAACTGGAAGAAGAACGATAAAGTAAAGAGTCTTTATATGACTATTCTAAATTGGCTTAAAAGAGACTCAGAGGTAAAGTCTAACGACGTTAAGATAGTTAAGAACGAATCTTACTCTACCGGGTTCAACGAACATTTTTAAAACGAATAACTATGAGTAAGCAAAAACACTACTACCAATTAAGCGACGTTACTAACGAATTATTTAAACTAAGAGAAAAAGGGTTAACTAGAGGTAAAGAAATAGGGTTTGACTTCGACAAGTGCGGTATGTCCGTTAAAAAAGGTTGTACTACTTATATCGCAGGCGCTCCAGCTTCGGGTAAATCGGAGTTTTGGCTAGAGGTATTAGTTAACCTATCTTGTATCTACGGAGATAAGCATATTATATTCACTCCTGAGACGGGAGAAGTACACGAGGTATTTGCGGAGCTATGTCATAAGTACGTTAATAAACCTTACTTCGGTAAGGACGGGGTAAAAATGACGGAGACGGATAAAGCTCAGTCCGAATACTTTATAGGCGAACACTTTATAGTTATAGACCCGAAAGATGACACTATGTCTTTAGACGAGTATTACGAGATGGTAGATAAGGTAGAAAAGGAATTAGACTGGAAGTTCGCTACTACTACTATAGACCCTTTTAACGAGGTTAAACACGATTTTAGCGGTAGACAAGATTTATATATAGAGGAGTTATTAGGTAAGTGTAGAAGGAACGCTAGGAAAACGGGTAGACATAACTGTTTGATTACTCACGTTAGAGACCAGCCTATTATAGAAAAAGACGGTAAGAGGTTTTGTCCTATGCCTACTCCTAGAGAGTTCGCAGGTGGTCAAGCTTGGTTTAGGAAAGGAGAACAAATGATTATCGTTTGGCGACCTCCTTACGGAGTTACTAGAGATAACGGACAAGGAACTTACGAAGCTAACGAAGCTATAATAAGGATAGCTAAAGAAAAACCTAAAGGAGCTTCTAAGAAAGGCGATTATACTTTTTTCTACAATAAAGAGATGAACGCTTACTACTGTAAAGACTGGGACGGGGTAGATATTTACGCAGATAGAACACCTATAAAGTCAAGAGCTGGTAAGCAAGAAACCTTACAAGGTTTAGACGCTAAAGAAGAAGATAATTTTTTTAAGAATAAATCTTTCGAAAGAACAACTGACGAAGACGATATATTACAAAACACCCCATTTTAACCTAATACTATGGAATTAAACTTAGACACCTTAAAGAGTCACGGGATACTATCGGAGCTAACCGCTAAACTAGAAGCTAGACCCGAAAATACTAAAGAGACTAAAAAGATAATAAGCGACCTTAAGGGCGTTAATTTACACTTACTTAGACTCCAAGAGTGGTACGACCATAAAGACGAGAAACTAACTAAAACCGAACTAGAGAACGATAGAAACGATATGATACTAACTAGCTACCAGAGAAAAATAAGAGTCTTAGAGAAGGAATTAAACGAGATAAAGACAGTACTATACGATAGTATTTAGTTAATTATTAGTAATTTAAGCGAAAAATAAATATAAAAATGTCGAAAGAAGGACTTAGAAACTACCGAAAGAAACACCCACACCAAGTAAGAATGACTACCGAAGAGTTTACAGCTTGGAAAAGTTTTAAAGAAGACGATAAAGAAAGAAATAATCTATTAAAAGACGAAGCCGGAGCAGCTGGTATAGACTTAAAAGATATTAAGCACTATTGGTATAAATCGGAGAAGTTTTCGATGTTCGCTAAAAACTCTAGTAAGACTTACGAAGAGTTAAGAGACGAGATTATAGCGGATATGGACGGTTATAGCCCTAAGTATCCTAAGATTAAAAGAAAACCATCTACAGACGGGCATTTACTTGTTATTGATATAGCGGACCTTCATATTAATAAACACGCTAAAGAGTACAGTACACAAGAAGCAGTTAAAAGAGCTATACTAGGTACTGAAGGGTTACTACAAAAGTCTAGTGGTTTTAATATTGATAAAATTCTTTTTGTTATTGGTAATGATGTTTTAAATACTGACAACATAAGTAAGACAACTACTAAAGGAACTCCACAAGATACAGACGTACATTGGTATAAAGCTTTTACTATAGCTAGAGAGGTTTATGTTAAGTGTATTGAAATGTGTATGCAGGTAGCTGATGTAGACGTTATTCATTGCCCATCTAACCACGATTTAATGTCTGGTTGTTTCTTAGCTGATAGCTTAAATAGTTGGTTTAGATTGTCTAAAAATGTTAATTTCTTTATAGGTCCTGACTACAGAAAGTACTACCAGTATCATTCAAATATGATAGAGTTAGAACACGGAGATAAGGGTAAGAAAGCTAACCTACCTTTATTAATGGCTCAGGAGCAGCCTAAAATGTGGGCAGACACTAAATTTAGATACGCTTATTTACATCACGTGCACCATTCCGACAAAACACAATTCCAAACAAGCAAAGATTATATTGGTTGTAACGTAACTTACTTACGCTCTCCATCTTCTGCCGATGAGTGGCACGAATTACAAGGGTTTATTAATATAGTAGCTGTAGAAGCTTTTATACACAGTAAAGAACTTGGTAGAGTATCGCATTTAACACATTACTTTTAATGATTTACGAATACTACATAAAAGAAAACCCTATAAGCCTTAACAAAGTCTATTCAACTCCTCATTGGACAGTTAGAAGTAAACTTAAAAGTAAATGGTTTGAATTATTTAAAGAGTATTTAGACGTTAACCCTCCAGAGCCTATAGCAGAGTATAATTTAACCTTAACAGTTAATAGCAGGCTAGACCCTTCAAATTGTATAATGGTTATAAAGTTCTTTGAAGACACGTTAAAGAAGCTGGGTTACATTGTAGACGATTCGCCTAAATACTGTAAAAGTATTACCATAAAACCAGATTTAACACTAGAGAAGCCTAGTTTTAGAATAGTATTAGAGAATTTATAAAATTATTCTTATTGATAATCAAGCACTTAGATAACTAGGTGCTTTTTTCTTGTTTAAAAGTTTGCAGTTGTCAACACAGAATACATATATTTGTAGAAACAAAAACAAATAACTATGAAATTAACAAGCGGACAAATTCAAGACGTAAAAAGAGCAATCATTAAAGAAGTGAAAGAATTAGAGTACGGTACTAAGACTGTTAACTCTTATGTAACACTAACTAACTTAGATTTAGACTTAGACTACACTTTAAAAGTAGCTCCAGTAGTAGACAGCGGTTTAACTTTAATAGCTTGTTTAGATTACTGTGTAGCATTCCACGAAAGTGTTGGAGACGTAGAAGTAGATAACACAGAAGATATTGAGACTATAACTATTAAACTTTGGTAATATGGATAACGATACACTACAAGCGATAGAGATAGTAGATAACTTACTGCTATCCTATCAAGATAAGATAAAGAAGCTCCCGGATAACGAAAAGCTTAAACAAGGCTTTGAAGATATGCTACAAGTAAGGGGTGTATTATGGAACTTAGGAAAAAACAAAAATTAAATTAGAAACCAATTAAAAACAAACAAACAAAAAAAACAATTATGAGAAATTTATTATTAGTACTAGCAGTTATTACAAGTCTAACAACTAACGCACAATGGAAGCAGGGTTATTATGTAGATGAATTTGGAGACAGAACGGGAGATACTTATATGTTTATTAGAGCTATAGGAACTTTTACTAACTCAGCTACGCAAGATTCTAAATGTACCTATCTTTTTATTGATTCAGATAACGCTATGACTGTAGACGTTAAAGAGTATGGTAGTAGTATGGCTACATATACCAGTTGGACACCTGAGATAGTAAAAATAAAAACCCCTAGTGGAGAGGTTAAAACAGTAAAGAACGTGCATTTCACTAGGTCAGGTTCTTTAGTATTTATGGATAAAAAGTATAACGAACTAAAATCTATACTAACAGAAAGTGGTAGATACGTTATGGTATTCAGAAGGTCTGGTAGATACTCTAGCTCATCATACAAAGCTATTTTTAATATTGACTAACAATAAACCTAAGTTTAAACCAGTATAATGAATGAAAAAGAAACAGTAGATAGATTAAACAAAGAGGGAACTAATTTAACTCTAGTAAAGGATAAATTTAGTGTTTATGACGCAGAAGACGATAACTACATAGTAGAGATAAAAAATAGAAGAGAATATTACAGCGAAAAGTTAATAGAGGCTTTTAAATTATTTAAGAACTTTCAACTGTCTCAAATATTAGACAAGAGCTTTTTATACGTAGTAACAGATTCTAAAGGATTGTATATATATAATATTTCTAAAGACATAGATAATATATTAAGTAAACCTATTAAAGCTATTAAATGTCCTAAAACAACAGATTTTAAAAACAAAGAGAAGATTATTAAATACAGTTATACTCTAAGCGAAGATATAGCTACAAAATTAGAACTATGAAAAAGTGCTTTACTTGTAAAAAGAACTTGCCTCTATTTATGTATCAAAAGATACCAGAAGAGGACTACCAATTAAAGATCGATAAAGGAACTTTAACCGAATGTAGAATATGTAGCTATACTAGACTTAAAAGAGACGGTAGTAAGTTACACCCTTACGCTAAGAACTTAAAAGTAGGTAGAGTTAGGCGGTTTACTTCGTTCGATATGACTAATAAGCAAGCTTTTATATATTGCTTTTTAATGAGCTACGAGGGAAGAAGAAGTTACCTAAGATATAGATTACACGAATTAGGCTTAGAGCCTTATAATTATTAATAACCGGACAAGTACCGGACAAGTACCGGACAAGTTAACGGTTTGGCTATGTGTAGTGCCGACCTTGAATAAATTACTACACTTAATTAATAAATACAAAATTATGAGTAAAGAACAAGAGATTTTAGAAAAGTACAAGGCATTACATATAGGTGGTGTTAGCGTTTCGTTACCCTCAGTTGATGATTCTGGAATTATAGCAGTAGCAATATCTGAAATAAACAACGAAATGACAGCACAAGAACTATCCTATTTTATAGCGGGATTCACTGAATGTATAAAGTACTTAGAGATGCAAAGTAATGAACGCTAACGCCAAAGTGAGAAACGTTTTAATGTTTCTTAATGACCGTTGAAGAGCGTTTTAATGCGAACTAATTAAATAAAAATTATGAAAAGAAAAGAAATAACAGAATTTAACGAAGCGTTCGGTTGTCCAGCGCCTAAGAAGCCTACTACGGTAGCAAACAGTAAACTTAGAAGTAAATTAATTATCGAAGAATTAACCGAGTATAACGACGCGGTAAAAGATAACGATATAGTAGAAATAGCAGACGCTATAGGTGATATGCTTTACTTAGTATTAGGAGCTGCAGTAGAACACGGTATCGAGATAGAACCGGTATTCGACGAAATCCACTTATCTAATATGTCTAAGCTAGACTCTGACGGTAAACCTATCTATAGAGAGGACGGTAAAGTACTAAAAGGAGAAAACTACTTTAAGCCGGATATTAAAAAGGTTTTAGTTCACTCTTTAAACTACACCGGGAAGAAGTACGTAAAAGACCAAAATATTAAAGAGTTAGACGTAGAAGTAGAGGATTACGTTCATAAGGTTATAGACGTAGTAGCTAATTACTACGATGTAACGGTAAACGCTTTAGCTGGAGTAAAACGTACTCAACCTCTCGCAATAGCTAGGCATATTATAGCTTATTTATGTTACCAGAGATACGAGTACTACTCTATCTTCGGTAAAGAGCTTACTAACGTAATTAATAGAGATAGAACTACTTTTATACACGGGAACAAGATTGTAAGAGACGGATTAATATACGATAAGCCTTTAAGGACTGCGGTAAACGACATAACTAATAACCTTAAAAAAGAAATAAGTTAAAAAGTATTAGTTTATTAACTAAATAGTATTTATATTTGAGAAACGAATAAAACAAACGAATAATGAAAGTACAAGATTTAAGAAACGAACTAAGTAACGGAGTAACAGACTTCGCATTTATCAAAAAAGACGGAACAGTAAGAGTAGCTCAAGGAACTACAAACTTGGCTTTTGTGCCAGTAGAGAAGCACCCTAAAGGAGGTAAAGCATCTGAAAAAGTATTAGCTTACTTCGATTTAGAAAAAGATAACTGGAGATGTCTATCGGTTAACACGGAATTTGTAACAGCTTAATAACTACGGGAGGGTAAAACCTCCCTTTTAAAACGAATAACTATGAACGAGTGGAGTATTTTAATAGCTTTATTTAGAGCTACTACCCAGCAGAAAGGATTTCTACAAGGAGAAACGAAACAACACGCTAAACTACTCTTTAACCGATGGGAGCGCGAAGGAGACAAGTTAGTAAACCTTATAGAGTCTATGTCTAACGAAGACGAGTTAGAACGAATAACGGAAGTAATAGAAGAAGCAGTACACAAACTAAGAACAAATAAATAATATGAATTACGAAGAATTTTTAAAAGGTAAACGTCATTACATAGGTAATAGTGGGTTCGAACCTAACTATATACCTAATATGGCTTTTGATTTCCAGAAGGAAGTAATTACCAGAGCAGTTAAAAAGGGTCGTATGGCTGTTTTTGCTGACACCGGGCTAGGTAAAACTTTAATGCAGATTTCAATAGCTCAAAACGTAGTAAACCACACGCAAGGAAAAGTATTAATATTAACTCCTTTAGCTGTAGCTTTTCAGTTTATTATTGAAGCTGAGAAAATGGGTATAACAGATATTGAATACTCTAAAGACGGAAGTCATAGTAAAAGTATAGTAATATCTAACTACGAGAGACTTCACTATTTCGATAGTAAAGACTTTCAAGGAGTAGTACTAGATGAGTCGTCAATACTTAAAAACTTTGACGGTAAGATTAAGAATCAAGTAACTAGCTTTGTAAAGAAAATATCTTATAGGTTTTTATCAACCGCTACACCTTCTCCTAATGATTTTATAGAGTTAGGTACAAGTTCTGAAGCTTTAGGATATATGGGATATATGGATATGCTAGGTAAGTTTTTTAAGAATAATAATAGTAGCGTAGCAAAGCAGACTAGGAATATCGGAGAGAAGTACTATTTAAAACCACACGCGGAGACGGAGTTTTTTGCTTGGGTTAATCAATGGAGCGTAATGATTAAAATGCCTAGCGATTTAGGATTTAATAACGATAGATATAAGCTCCCTGAGTTAATAATAAATAAACACGTAGTAGACAACTTGTCTTTAGTAGGGTTAAACGACCAGTCTCAAATGTTTCCAAAAGAGGCTAAGACTTTTCAAGAAATAAGACTAGAGCAAAAGCAGACCATAAAAGAAAGATGCGAAAAGGCTGTAGAATTAGCGAAAGATAAAACATCTGTATACTGGGTTAACTTAAACGAAGAAAGTAGTTTAATAAATGAGCTAGACCCGGAAGCTGTAGAGATTAAGGGTAGTATGAATATTGATAAAAAAGAGGATATACTATTAAGATTTGCTAAAGGAGAAATAAAAAGGATTATAACAAAGGCTAAGATGACTGGAATGGGTTTAAATTGGCAACATTGTAACCACTCTGTATTTTTCCCTACTTACTCTTATGAACAGTATTACCAAGCTATTAGACGTTTTTGGAGGTTCGGACAAAAGAATAACGTAGTTATAGATGTAGTTACTTCTGGAGGTCAAAAAAGAGTAATGAAAGCTCTAGAACAGAAAACAGAAAAAGCTATACAACTTTATGAGAATTTAACAAAGAATGTAAACAGTAATTTTATTGACGATAAAAAAGAATTTAAAAACGAAATCATTAAACCAAAATTTTAACATTATGAACAAAGTAAAAGACCAATTAGTAACAGACAACTACGCAATCTATAATAGTGACTGTATGTATGTTTTACCAACTTTAGAAGATGAATCAATAGACTTATCTGTTTATTCTCCTCCTTTCGCTGGACTGTATAATTACTCATCTAGTGAGAATGATTTTTCTAACTGTGAAAGTAAAGAGCAATTTTTAGAGCAGTACGAGTACTTAGTGGAGCAAGTTGCAAGAGTAACAAAACCGGGTAGAATAACTGCGGTACATTGTACGGACGTTTTTGATAACACGTGTAGACTATGGGACTTTCCTAGTGAGATAATTAAAATACATCAGAAGTACGGTTTTGAATACCGTAATAGGATTACAATATGGAAAGAACCTTTAAAAGTTCGTATGCGTACTATGGTCCAATCTTTAATGCACAAATTTATAGTTGAGGACTCTACAAGATGTTTTACCGCTATGCCTGATTACGTTTTAGTATTCACTAAGAAAGGAGAAAACCAAGTTCCGGTAACTCATTCAAAAGGATTATCTAAATACTTTGGAGCTACTCCGATATTGCCTAATATCTTACAAGCTTGGAATAATGCTAATAAATCAGATTTAAACGAGGCTCAATTATGGGACCACTTAAATAGAGAGTTTAAGAACCACGAAGACCCTAAGAGTAATAAGTTATCGCACTACATCTGGCAGAGGTATGCGTCTTCTGTATGGGACGATATTAGAATAGATAACGTATTACCTTTTAGAGACTCTAGAGAAGAGGACGACGAGAAACACGTACACCCTTTACAGTTAGATGTTATTGATAGAATTGTAGAACTATACTCTAATCCCGGAGAAGTTGTATTTACTCCTTTTATGGGTGTAGGTTCAGAGGTTTACAGTCCAGTATCTTTAGGACGTAAAGCTATCGGTATTGAGTTAAAAGATTCGTATTTTAAACAAGCTAAGATAAACTTAGACTTAGCCGACCAAAGATTTAAAGACGAGGTTAAACAAGAAACTTTATTTTAATATGAAAGATAGATTTATAAAATTATTAGACTCGGTAGGTTATCCCTACCGGTCTATTAACTCAGTAGACAAGAAAGAGTTAGTAGAAATCCATAGAGCTATATTTAATAAGACTAGCTCTTACTATAATAGTAGAACTTGTAGCTCGTGCTACGTGTCTATGCTTAATGATTTAGTTATTAAGTACGGATTACCTAAAAGAGTAGAAGTTGCAAATAATTACGAGGAGCGAATGGCTATTTGTAGAGACTGTACCGCTACTAAAGGACAAGAAGGTAATAGTATTTTAATTTGTGGTAAACTTGGTAGACCTACTAAAGGACGTTACCCTACTTGTTCTTGTATCTTGAATGTAAAAAACCGCTTCAAGAGTCAAAAATGTCCTAGAGGTAAGTTTTAATATTTTTTTGTATATTATAGAGCGTAGTTCGGATTAATTACCCGATGCAAAAGGTTTAAACACTTCCTGCTACGCTTTTCTATTTTAAGTGTTTATTAAAAATGTGTTAAAATATGCAAGAGATTTGGAAAGATGTTCCGGGACACGAAGGAATGTATCAAGTAAGTAATTTGGGAAGGGTTAAAAGCTTAGGTTGGAAAGCGCCTTCAATTAGAAATGGTAGATATTTTGAAAGGAAAGTGAATGGAAAAATCCTAAAAGGAAGACCTAATAAGAGAAGTTATTTAAGAGTCGCATTGTTAGGTAAGGATTTTAGAATCCATCAGTTAGTTGCAATGGCTTTTCTAGGTCATAAACCTAACGGAATGGAATTAGTAGTAGACCATATAAACGGTAATAAGACTGACAATAGAGTCCAGAACTTAAGAATTGTAACACAGAGGGAAAATTGTGTAGGCGGTAACAAAACGTCTGATTATAAAGGTGTTCATTTTTGTAATACAGCAAAAAAGTTTATAGCTAAAATATACATAAACGGGAAAAGTAAATATTTAGGAAGGTTTGATAGAGATATAGACGCTTCTTTAGCATATCAAAAAGCATTAAAAGAATTATTATAATGGGAGTAAAAAAAGATAGTATAGTAAGAACTATAGAACTAGAAGGAGGTTTTACGGAACACCCTAACGATAGAGGTAATTATACACCTTCCGGAGAATTGAAAGGTACTAAATACGGAGTTAGTGCTAGGTCTTATCCTGACTTAGATATTAAAAACTTAACCTATCAAGACGCTTATAAGATTTATGAGAGAGACTACTGGAATAAGGTAGTAAAAGTAGAATACCCTAGAGAATTAAAACCTATGCTTTTCGATATGGCAGTTAATCACGGTATAAACGGAGCTATAAAAATTCTACAGAGGGCGGCAAAAGTTAATCCAGACGGAGTAGTAGGTCCGGTAACCTTAAGAGCTGTTAAGGACGTAAAACTATTAGACCTATCTTTAGAAAGGGTTAAGAGGTTTGTTTTAATTACTGAAAAACGACCTAAAAACTTAGTATTTTTAAAGGGGTGGATTAATAGAGTTAAAGAAATGGTAGAGTTTACCGAAAAAATTATTAAAGTATGAAAAGTGATAATAATAAAAGGAAAATAGCGGACGCGAGAGAGTCCGAGAAGAGGGTAAATAAAGCTATAGAGATGTTATTATGCGATAACACTAGTAGAGCTGAATGGGTAATTTACTGTAAAGACGTTTATAATATAGAATCTAGACAGTCAGATATTTACTGGAGGAAAGCTAAAGACGCTATAGAAGATAAGTACTCTAAGGATAGGGAGTCTATCTTTGAAAGTCACCACGCTAGACTATTCGAGCTTTATAAGAAAGCTATTAAAGACGATGAAAAAGAAGTAGCTAGAAAGATTCTCGCGGATATGGCTAAGTTAACCGGGGTAAATGAACCAGACCGTAAAGACGTAACTAGCGAAGGAGAAAGAATACAAATTAATATATCAGTCGAAGACGATGAGGAATAAAATACTAGAAGAAAACCGTAGAAAAAGAAAAGAGCTAAAAACTAAAGTTAGTGCTATGCCTTTCGAGATTAGATACACTAATTCGTTTAGATATATGTACGGTAAATTTAGAAGAACTCGTACCTATGGTGAGGAATGATATTAAGGTAACTAAAAAACAAGCCTTAGCCTATAAGTACTTAACCGATAAGGAAACTGTAGAAATATTATATGGAGGCGCAGCCGGAGGAGGTAAATCTTTCTTCGGCGTTCTTTGGGTTATTAATAACTGTATTAACTATAAGGGGTCTAGATGGTTAATAGGTCGTGCTAAGTTAGACGCTCTTAAAAAGACTACGCTAAACTCTTTTTTCGATGTAGCTACCTTATTAGGGGTTACTGATGCGTTTAGATATAACGCTAACGAAAAGACGATTACCTTTAATAACGGTAGTCAGGTTATACTTAAGGATTTATTCCATTATCCTTCTGACCCTAACTTTGACTCTTTAGGTTCGTTAGAAATTACCGGAGCGTTCATCGACGAGTGTAACCAAGTAGTAGAGAAAGCTAAAAACGTAGTTATGTCTAGGATTCGTTACAAGCTAACGGACTTTGACTTAACTCCTAAGTTATTTATGACTTGTAACCCGGCTAAAGGTTGGGTGTACGAAACTTTCTTTAAACCGGATAGAGAGGGTAGGTTACCGAAGCATAGGAAATTTATTCAAGCCTTGTTAACCGATAATAAGCATTTACATAAGTCTTACGCGGAATCACTTAGTAAACTAGACGAAGCTAGTAAGCAGAGATTACTATACGGGAATTGGCAGTACGATGACGATGTAGCGAAGCTATTTAAGTACGAAGACGTTTTAGACTCTTATACTAATCAATTCGTTCCGGAAGGAGAAAAGTACATAACTGCGGATATTGCTAGATTTGGTAACGATAGTACGGTTATAGCTTTATGGAACGGCTGGAGGTTAGAGAGTTTCTTAAAACTAGATAAAGCCGATACGGTAAAGACTTCGGAAACTATAAGAAAGTTAGCTAATGAGAATTATATCCCTATGAGTAGAGTTATAGCAGATGCCGACGGAATCGGAGGAGGAGTAGTCGACCAGTTAAGATGTAAGAGTTTTGTAAATAATTCAACTCCCTTAAAGGTGGACGGAGTTAAACAGAACTTTAGTAACTTAAAGAGTCAATGCTATTTTTATTTAGCTGACCGATTCGCTAAGAAAGAAATTTACGTAAGAGACGGAAGTCTAAGACAGATGATAGACGAAGAGTTAGTATTAGTTAGGCAAAAGGATTTTGATAAAGACACTAAAAAAGCTGTAGAGGGTAAAGAAAACATCAAGGCTTTACTAGGTAGGTCTCCCGATGTCGCTGATACTATTATGATGCGCTCTTACTTCGACTTAGTAGGTTCTAGGTCTTGGGTAGACGATTTAATTTAAGAAATAAAAACGATTAAATAAATAATTAAAAGAGGGGTTAACAGCTCCTCTTTTTTTTTAAGTCTGATTAGTAAAATCGTAAAAATATATCTAAAAGCTATACAAACTAAATACCGGAGTAAACTACTTAAACCTATCTAAACTCATCTCATCTTTAAAAGCTAACTACTTAAGTATTAGCTAGTTTAATCCTTTCGAACCCTTAGAAACCCTTTCGAACCCTTAGAAACCCTTTCGAACCGTATAGGAACGGTTTACAAATAGAAATAGAATAGAATATAATTTAATACTAATCTAAGTTAATTTAAGTGATAGTTACGCGATAACCAGACCGGACTACGTCCTTACCGACTACGATTTTTAAAATAAGCGATTTAAGAGACTTTAAAAGACCTAGATAATAGATAATACTATTTTAGTTTAAAAGTTAGTTAGAACGGCTTAAAAGTACCTTAGAGAGGGTTTATTTATTTAAAGTTAAGAGAGGGTTTTAGCTTTTAGTTCTAAATAAGTATTACTATCTTTATCCTATGAATATTGACGAAGCTATACGAAGTACCCGTTATTCCGCTACTACAGAGCAACTTACGAGTATTGTAGAGTGGTATATCGAGGAAAAGAAAGGGATAAAGGTTAAGATAGATATGTATTCCGACTGTTTATTAGCTCCGGGAAGGCTTAACCCTATTCTATTTAAGATTTATCTTAATAAGCTATTTAAGGCTTACGTTAAAGCTTTAGAGTATTACGAGAATGATTATATTAGAGAAAAAAAATAATGAAGAAATTGAACGAACTACCTGAGACGGATAGAACGTATAGGATTATCGCTCCGGACTACGAGCCTAAACCTTTTGAAGCTTACTTAGACTTGAACGGTGACTGGTGGGACTGTAGAGTACCTAAGAGCGGGCTATCTTTCGTATACGCAGAGGTAACGCACTACGAACCGGTAGATATAATAGAGGATTTAAACGACTTAGAGAATGATTAAAGGACACTTACATAGAGGAGACGAGAAGATTAACTTTACTATCCCAGAAGGTTGGAAAGAATTAACCTTAGAAACCTACGAGAAGATTAACGAAGAAATGGACGCTTTAGAGGTCTTTTCTTTACTCTCTGGATTAGAGATTGAGTTAGTAAGAAAGTGCGATGTTAGTGAGGTGGAGTTTTTAGTAAGTCAGATAGAGGTTTTATTTAACCCTAAAGACCTAGAAAACGACTTAGAATCGGTAGGAGCTTTCAAGATTAAAGGGAGGACGTTTAACGTACCTACGGACTTATTAAGTATTAAAGCCGGGCAGTACTACGATATTAAGAAGATAGAAGATATGTATAGAGATAAGCCTTTAGAAGCTGTTAGGCGGTTATTATCTTATCTAATCTTAGAAGAGGGTAAAGAGTACGACTATAAAGACGCTGACGACAAGTACGAGCTATTTAAAGATTTAGACGTTTCTACTGCTTATAGAGTTAGAGGTTTTTTTTTGAGCAATCTACTCTTATCTATAAACGATTCGAGTCTCTCTTTAATAAAGAGTACGAAGCGAAAGAACTTAAAGCGGGCTACGACGTTATTACTAGGAAGTATGGTAGCTTACTTACCGTCTATAGTTTGGCTCAAGATAAAAGCATTATTTCGGCTATTTTCGGGGAAAAAGAAAAGATAACAGATTATAAGATAGGCGAGATATTTACTTATCTTATGCTTAAACAGGATAAAAACGAATGCGATATAAAATATAATAAGTAATGGGGAGCACTAAGGTTAAATTTGAAGACCAATACCACTCTATAGAAATAGAGCAAAAGAAAGAAGACTTAGATATTAACGAGTTCTTTGAGCTTTGTATAACTTTAGCTAAAGCGATAGGTTATCACGATAGTACGATTAATGAATATTTAAATGATTAAGTAATGAACTTAAGTACGATACAGAATATATTTAAAGACTTAGCTACTAAGCATAAAGCTATTAAAACCTTTTACACGGGGTTAGCTTCCGAGTTTAATCCAGACTTCGAGTTAAACTATCCAGCTTTAGTAGTAGACCCGGTTAGTATTACTAAGTCAGCTAGAGAAGGATTTTTCGTTAATAACTGGAATCTAGTAGTAGAGATTATAGATATACTATCAGAAGAGCGAACGATGGACGAGGTTAACGAAACCTTAGACGCTACTCAGAGAATCTTAGACCAAGTTATAAGTAGATTTATTACCGACTTTAACGATACGGTATTAACTTATAATAACGAGAGCGAACGAGCGGACTGGGTTATTCAAGATAACTTTACGGTACTACCTTTAATAGACGATGAAGATAAAAGCCATACGGGCTGGCAAATCTCTTTTACTATAACCGAGCAAGTAAGATACTCTACTTGTTGTAACGACGACGTATTCGATGCCTAGACCTTTCTCCCAGACTTTACTAAGAGTTAAGATAGCCGGTTTCGATATGATAGACGATATTATAGACGACTTAAATAGCGGTAAGAAGAACGCTACCGGAGACTTAGCTAAGAGTTTAAAGGTAGAAGCTTCCGAGTTAGGAGGTATCGTATCGGTTAGGTTTAAGGCTAAGAGTCATTGGAAGTACGTAGACGGAGGAAGAAAGCCGGGAACTAGACCGCCTATAGGACCATTACAGAGATGGGTAACTGTTAAACTAGGTATATCAGACGAGAACGACTCTAAGAGTATCGCTTTCGCTATAGCTAAGAATATCGAGAAGAATGGAATTAAGCCTACTTATATCTTTAGAAATAACGTAGATAAATTTAAGTCTAAATTAAAAACCTTAATTTTAAAAACGGGTAAAGAAGACGTAACAAAAGAAATTAGAAAAATATTAAATAGATGAGTACAATATTAACAACAACTTTCGGAGCTTCCGTAACGATTAACGGAACTTCTTACAGCGTAGTAAATAACGAGAGTGTAACTCTAGTAGGAGAAGAAGCGGTACAGCAAGTAGTAAGCGTACCTACTTCTGAAACTGTTATAGCTAACGTAGGAGCGGTAGGACCAGCTTCATTAACTGATTTAAGCTACTTAGTAGTAATTAATAGAGACACTACGAACTTCGTAAGGCTAAGACTATCGGATACGGGAGGAGCTACTACGGACGTTAAATTAACTCCGGGCTCAGCTTTCGTATTTAACACAAGAGAATTAAGCGTGTCAGCTACAGAGGGAGCTTTCGCATCTTTTTCTAATATAGATAACATTAAAGCACAAGCGGATACTGCAGCGTGTGACGTAGAACTATTATTAGCTTACTAATATGGCTTTAACGGTAGTAAATAGACCGGATAGCTATAGCGCAGCTTATCTACCGGTAGAGTATAAGTTTACTTCGGACTTATCTCCTAATTCAGTAGCGGGCGAATTAAACAGTACTGCGTCTTTACGAGGTACTTCTTTTAGTGGAGCGGACGTATTAATTAACACTAGTACTCAGCCTTTACCTTTAATAGTAGGGGATTTCGTTTATATAGAGAACGCAGGAGAATATAACGGAGTACATAGGGTAAGTTCTATCTTATCGGGTTTAGCTGGTGTATCGGTTACCGAGTTTTATATAGATACTCCGGTAGTTACGGAAGAGATTGTTATACCTTTCTTAAACAACGTAATTAAGATAGCCGCAGAGGTTAGTAAGTATTATAATAATTATAACGCGGTAGCTGACGTTTATATAGGTGGTAGCTTCGTAGTAAGACTAAGAGAAAAAAGAAACTTCGATAACGAATTTATATTCGATTTAAGCTCTATTATACAAGAGTATTTAGGTAGTGACTTACTTACCTTAGGAACTACTACTACGAGTACTACGGTAGACTTAAGTAAAGAGGTTTATATTCAGTACGCTGAAGAATACGATACTATATCTAACGGTATAGCTACTTTAACCTTAACCGCTTTTACGGACGATAGCACTAATACTTTTACTGCGGTAAATAGTACTATACCTTACGTCTTTATGAATGACTTTACTATTAGTTCTACTAACTATAACTTAAGCGATTATTACGCTACTAACGCTTTGTTTACTTCGGCTTCAGCTTATAACTGGCTAACTAGACAACCAGACGTTAGAATAGGTAGTAACGACTCTTATCAAATGAGTTTTATAAACGCTACGCAAACTTATAACGGTTCACCTAACCCTATAGCGGTAGACTTAGACTTAGTTTTAAAGACTTACGATAGTCAAGGAGCTTTATTAGCTACAGACATTATAGTCTTAGATACTGACACTACGACTAATTTAGAGGGGGTTTATAACGTACCGGTAGGACCAGCGAACTTATCCGCTTATATCACTAGTAACGTAGCTAAATACGAGGTAAGAGCTAGAATAGACGGTTTTACTTTAGCTAACTATAAGACTTTTATTATAGAGGACGATTGTAATAGAATCCTTAGACGCTTCGAATGGGTTAACTCTCTAGGAGGTATAGATTCTTTTACTTTTAAAGGTAAAGAGGTAAGAGATATAGATATAGAGAAGCAGACCTTTAAGAGAATTATAGGAGCTAGTAGAAGTATTCCTGAGCGTTCGGTAACTACTTTCGGAGTACAGACTAAAGACGTTTATAACGTAAATAGCGGTATAGTATCTAGAGACGAGAAAGAGTGGTTATTAAGCTTAATAGAAAGCCCAGAGGTTTATATAGTAGTAGACGGTTATAGATTACCGGTACAGTTAACTACTGACTTTTCTATAGAGAAATTAGCGGAGTACAGTTATAACGTCTCGGTAGAATACGAATTAGCTTATGATAAAATAATCCAAAGAAACTAATGGCTACTCCTTTAAATATATACAACTTAGATAAGTTTAACCCTTACGACTTTTTTATTCCTTTAACCTTTAGTATTAATGACTTTAGAGATATTAGCACGAGGAATGGTACATTTAGTAAAACTGTTAAGATACCGGGTACTAAAAAGAATGACTCATTATTAGGTCACTCTTTTAAGATAACCGCAGAGGGTTTCTTCGATAGGAATACTAGAGTACCGGCTATAATAGAAAAGGACGGTATAAGGTATTTAGATGGTTCTATGCAGCTTAAAAGCGTAGATATAACAGATAATAAGTCTCACGTTTATAATATTATACTTTACTCTAATTTATCGGACTGGGGAGCTTTAATTAAGGATAAAAATATTAGAGACTTAGAATATGATACTCTTACCTATAACCCTACTAATGTTGAGGCTTCTTGGTCTTATAATGGACGTGATAACGGTTATACTTTTCCTCTTATTAATTATAACGAGTTTGCGGCTTATCCTACTTTAGAAACCACTAATATAGTAGTAGAGGACTTCTTACCGGGTGTATTCGTTTACGATGTGTTTAGAAAGATATTCGACGGTGTAGGATACCAACTTAAACCGGGTTTCTTCGGTAGAGAAGAGTATAGAGACTTAGTTATGCCTTCTATAAATACTGACTTAAGCGCTTCTAAAGAGTTTTTAGACGCTAATAGGGCTAGAGCTATAGTAGGTAATACTCAATCGGTAGTACTTAACTCTCAAACGGGGTTATTTAATTTTTATACCGGCTTAGAAGACCCTTCTAATAATTGGAGTAACTTTTACTATGTAGTACCTTTTCCTAACTCTAACTTTAGCGGTAACGCTACGATAGAGGTAACTAACTTGCAATTTGCTTTCGATAACGATGTAACTTTCAAGATTAGCGAATACCAGACTCTTAGTATACTAAGCCAAGTTATAGATGAACAGACTATAACGGTTAAAAAGAACTCCCAAGAGGTAGCTACTTTTGAGCTATCCTTTAACGACGTTACTTTAACTGACGGTTATTATATCCTTATTGAATGGTCGGCTACTAATAGTGGTACTAAGTTACAAGTGCAGCCTAGTGGTTTACAGTTTAATATTACACCTATAAGCGCTCCTTTAGTTAACGGTTCTGAAATATCTATTAAGGACTTCGTTTACGATATAGGGCAAAGTAATTTCGTTAAGCATTTCGTACAGTTATTTAACTTAGTTCACTTAACGGACGAAAGAGCTAAAACGGTAGAGTTTCTACATAGAGATGACTTTTATAAGTCTATAGAAGAAGCAGAAGACTGGTCTGAGAAGTTAGATGTATCTAAAAAGCAGACTATAGAACAGATAGACGAAAAGTTAAATAGAAACCTATTATTTGAGTACAAAAACGACACGGAAGACGTAAACTTAGTAGGATTTAAAGATACTTGGGATACTACTATATCGAACGATTCACGCAAATTAGATAACGAATTTTTAAAAGATGAAAAAACAATCGCAGATATTCCTTTCGCTGGAAGTGTGGGAAGTGGTACTATTATCCAAGAAGCAGGTGGAAGTTTATATCTGCCTCAATTAATAAATAATTATAAGTCTGTAGGAGATGAGTTAGATTTAAAACCTAGACTATTAATTTACGAGGGTTTAAAAAGCGGTAACTTTACCTTTGAATCTGTATCTAAAAGCTCTTTTCCTAGCAGTTATTATATTAAAAAAGCTTCTGGACCTTTCGATGTATCTTTAAGTTTTAAGAACCTAAACGACATTAGTAAGTCTTTACAAGATAATGACGTAGGATTAGTAGATAGGCACTACAAAGAACAGATTAGACAGTTTAACGAGTCTAGGTTATATACTTGTTACTTAAGATTAACGGGTGTAGATATTGTTAACTTAAACTTTAGAACTCCTAAGTTAATTAACGGAGTTTATTACTATCTTAATAAGATAGAAGATTATAAAGCCGGAGTATTCGAGTCGGTTAAATGTGAATTAATACAAATAGTATAATATGGCTAAAGAAGAAGTATTTTTTGGAATAAATATAGATACGGGAGAAGCTATTAAAGACTTCGGAACTCTTAAGAAAAGGACTAAAGAATTAAAGAAAGAATTAGACGGTACTAAGGTAGGTACTAAAAGATTCAAGGAACTACAGACTGAGATAACTAAGAATCAAGGCACTATAAGACGTTTTAACAGAGAGTTAAGAGAAACTAAGTCTTTAGCTACTAGAGTAGGTCAAGGAGTTACGACAGCGTTTAAAAGGGTAGGAGTAGCTATGGCGGGTGCTTTTGCCGTTAGCGGTATATTCCAAGCGGTTAAGAACGCGGTAGGCGTAATGATGGACTTCGAACAAGCTATAGCAGATGTAGGAGCAGTTTCGGGAGCAACGGGAGAAGAGTTAAAAGGTTTAGAGACTTCGGCAAGGGAACTAGCAAAGGTGTCTATTTTTACAGCTCAACAAGTAGCCGGACTACAGTTAGAGTTAGCTAAGTTAGGTTTCACCTCTAAAGAGATACAACAGTCTTCTTCGGGTATTATTAACCTATCTACTGCTTTTAGAATAGACCTTAGTCAAGCCGCAGCGGTTTCGGCTTCAACTTTAAGAGCTTTCGGTTTAGATGCTTCTGAAATGACTAGAGTTACTGACGTAATGGCGGATTCTTTCGCTTCTTCAGCTTTAGATATTAATAAGTTCCAAGAGTCTATGAAGCTAGTAGCGCCTACTTCTAAATCTACGGGAAGAAGTTTAGAAGAGACTACAGCGTTATTAGGAGTTTTAGCAGATAACGGTATTAACGGAAGTATAGCGGGAACGCAGTTAAGAAGAGTATTTATAGAACTTAATAAGCAAGGGTTAAGTCTAGAGGACGCAATGGACAAAACGGCTAACTCTACCGATAAACTAGGTACAGCTACGGAGTTAGTAGGAGTTAGAGGAGCTACCGCCTTACAGATATTTGCTTCACAATCGGAAAAATTAAAGGAGTTAAGAGAAGACTTTAGCGACACGTCAGGAACGGCAGCAGAACTAGCCGAAAAGTCAGGAGATACGTTACAAGGTGCTTTTAAGAGATTACAATCAGCTTATGACGAGTTAATACTAAAGTTTAGCGGTTCTAAAGGTACTATAAGAGACGTAGTTAGGAGTATTACCGACTTTATAAACTCTATAGATGAGGAAGACGTTAAGCGGTTTACCTCTGCTATTAAAAACTTATTCAAGGTAGTTTCTATAGGTGTAAAGACTTGGATAGCTTATAAGGCTACAATAATAGCTACTAATTTAGCTACTAAGCTTTATACTGCTTCTACCGTATCAGCTAGGATAGCATCTATAGCTTTTTCGGGAGGTTTAAAGGGTGTTAATAGAGCTATGAAACTACTTAACCTTACTATTAAGTCTAACCCTATAGGCTTATTAGTAGGAGGTATTACTACTTTAATATCTGTTATGTCTCTATGGCAAAACGAAGAAGAAGATATAGAAAAAAAAGTATCTAAGACTAATAAATCTTTAGAATCTCGGAAAAATATAATAGACGAATTAACCGCTCAGACTCCAGAACTTAGTAAAGCTATTGAGGATTTAGAAGACGATATAGGTTGGTTTGACGGAGGAGCAACTGAGGAACAAGCTGAACAGCTTGAAAATTTAAGGAAAGCAGCTCTGGACGCTTTTTTAAATTCCGCAGCCGCTTATAAAGACGGTTTAGGTAGTATAGATTTATTCTCTTTACAGAATGACGCAAAAGATTTAACGGATAAGATAAGCGATTTAGAATACCAATTAGAGTTTTTCGACGCTGGAGATAATAAGTCTAACATATTAGGATACTTAAATACTTTTAAAGAATTACTAAAAGCGATTAATAGAGAAATATCTAGTAGAGGAGGAAAAGAAGATTCTTTAGGATTAATACAGAGCTTAGAGGATAAGCTAAAAGAATTAGGTAAAAACCTTAAACAAGCTAATACTGTTAAAGAAATATCTAGGATAGGAGAAGAGATAAAAGCGGTTAACAGAGAGTTAGCTTTTTATAAAGAACTATCTAAAGGAATTAGCGACGTAGGAGACGACCCAGAAGAAAGCGATTCGTTTTTTAATACTTTCGACGAAGATTCTAAAGACCCTATGTCTATAGATGAAGACCCAGATATACAATTCGCTAGACTTAAAAGACAAGAGTTCTTAGATAACGCTGCAGAGACTACGGACGGACTTATAGCGGAAGAGAAAAGATTAACGGAGTCTAAAAGAAGAGAAGCGGATAAGCTTAGAGAAATAAACAACCAGAGATTAGAATCTACTGCTAGTTTAATAGGTTCTACTATTCAGTTATTATCTAGAGACGAAGAATCTAGAAGAAAGAACGCTAAACTTATAAAAGCTTTTGCTATAGCGGAGATAGCTGTTAATACTCAAAAAGCCTTAATGAATGTAGAGGTTAACGAGAAGTCGCCTTTATTCTTACCTAACTTATTTACTGGTGGTTTAGCCGGCTTAACTGTTGGAGCTGTTCAGAAGATAGCTATAGCAGCACAAGGAGCAGCAAGTATAGCAACGGTAGCTTCACAGAAATTCGCTAAAGGTGGTATCTTAAACGGTCCAAGTCACGCTCAAGGCGGTATTAAAACTAATCTAGGCGAGTTAGAAGGAGGTGAAGCGGTTATTAATAAAAAGTCTACGGCTATGTTTGGTGGCACTTTATCTGCTATAAATGAAGCCGGAGGAGGTAAAAAGTTCGCTAGAGGTGGAGTATTACCTACACCTAGTACTATAACTACTCCTAACGATATAAATAAGGATATATTAAGAGCTTTAACTAACTTTAACCTAAGTCCTACCGTAAGTGTAGTAGAGATTAACGAAGCTCAGACTAGAATATCAGAAATAGAAAACAATTCAACATTATAAAATGAGTAATAAAAAAAGGATTTCGGAACTATTAAATATAGATTTAGAATCAGTAGAGAAACTATTTAACGAAGGTCTTATAGACCCAAGAGGACTTAATAAATATTTATTATGTTCTGACTTTAAAGAGTTAAAGGAGTTAAAACCGGAAGCTAAGAACTTAGATTTATATACAGAGCTTAGTATAAAGTATAATCTTTCTGAGTCTGCGGTCTATAAGTGGGTTAATAACTATAAAAACTAGTTTTACGTTTCGTAAACTTATAAAGTAAAAAAAGTTAATAATATTATAAAATATGTGGTATAAAGCATTAAAAGTAAATAACGCAGTAGAGCTAGACTTATTCGACGAAATCGGAGGATGGGGAATCTACGCTAAAGACCTTAAAGACGAACTATCTAATATGATAGGAAATCCTACGGAAGAAGTAGTAGTTAATATTAACTCTCCGGGAGGTTCTGTTTTTGAAGGTATCGAGATTTATAATTACTTAAAAGGTTTACCTAATAAAGTAACGGTAAAGATTAACTCTTTAGCCGCTAGTATCGCTACCGTAATCGCTTTAGGAGCAGATGAATTAGAGATTAGTGAAAGCGCTTTCTTTATGATTCATAACCCTTGGACGATGGCGGGAGGTGAGTCTGAAGATTTAAGGAAACAAGCGGATGTACTAGATAAGATTAAAGAAACTATCTTAAACATCTATAAGAAGAACTCAAATCTATCTTTAGAGCGTTTAACTGCTTTAATGGACGAGGAAACTTGGTTAACGGGTTCGGAAGCATTAGAGTACGGATTTGCTACTAGATTAACTGAAGGAATGAACGTAGCAGCGATGGCTACTACTGATATAGTAAATAAATTTAATAATATACCAAACGGTTTAAGAATGGCAGAAAATCAAGAGACTGTAGAAGCAGTCGAAGAGGTTGCTATCGAAGCTACTAACGTAGAAGAGACCGTAGAAGAAACTACCGAAGAAGTAGTAGAGTCTACGGAGGAAATTACTAACGAAGTAGTAGAGGAAGTAACAGAAGAAAAAGAGAGTATACTAAATAAGGTAAAAGCTTTCTTATCTAACAAATTAGAAACAGCATCTAACGAATTACAAGATAGATACGCAGAGATTTCTAACGAGGTTAAGAACTTAAAAGAGGCTAACGCTGATTTAGATAGCGAATTAATCGAAACTAGAAACGTATTAGAAGAGTCTTACGAGGCTATGAACTCTCTTAAAGCGACTATCGAAGCAAAGGATTTAGAGATTAAGGAATTAAACGAGAAGCTAGAAGAGCCTATCGGAGAGGATTTAGTTCCAGTAGTAGAGCCAGAAGCGAAAGCAAAGGCGAGTGTAAAAGAAGTATTTAGAAACTTAAAAAAATAATAAAATGGCATTTGATTTAACAGCGTTATCAGACTATACAACTGAACACGCAGGAACATTTTTCGCTAAATCGGTAATGAAATCGAAATTAGCAGCATTAGCAACAGTTTACACTGGTTTTAAACCGGGTACTCATAAGCTACCAGACGTAGAACACGACTACGACTTATTACAAAACGGAGAGGCTTGCGGATTTAACGCTTCGGGAGACTTAAACATCGAGCAAAGACAAATTATCGTAGAGTCTTTAAAGATTAACACTCAGTACTGCGTTAGAGACTTAGAGAAGAAGTTTACTCGTCAGATTATGCCTTCAGGTCAAGACTACGAAGGATTAGCACCTTTAGAAGCTGAATTAATGGCTTCTTTAGACAGAGCTATCGGTAAGATGATGGAGCAAGTATTAGTTAAAGGAGACAAGTCTACTGCGCCTAACGCTTTATCTTCTTTAGACTACTTAAACGGTCTTAATAAAGTTATCGCTACTGAAATCGCTGGTGGAGGTATTCCAGCTGCTCAGGCTTTAAGTTCTGGAGCTTTAACTACTGCTAATATCGTTTCAAGAGTAGAAGCTCTTTACGACGCTTTACCAGTAGATGCTTACTCTACTATTAACGACGAGAAGTGGTACGTACTTATGGGAGACGATAAGGCTAAGATGTACGATAGAGGTTATAGAGATAACTTAGGTACTACTGTTTATAATACTGGATTCGAAAAGAGATTCGTAGACGGTACTAATATAGGTATCGAAGGAATCCCGGGATTAAACGGTACTGATAAATTAGTTCTTATTAAAGAGTCTGATTTAGTATTAGCTGTAGACGTAGAAGGAGAAGAAATGGATTTAAAAGTAGGAATGGACCAGTACGAAGAGAACGTATGGATTAAGGGTAGATTCGCTGCAGGTTTCCAAATTCACTTCCCATCTCAAGTAGTAGTAGATAACTACTAATAAAAAGATTTAATAACGGGGGTCTTCGGACTCCCTTTTAAAAATATATAAAATGGCAGAATGTTTAATTACAGCAGGTTGGGCAGGTCCATCTTGCGACGAGACTTTCAACGTACCGGGTATTGAGAAAGATAAAATTTATGTAGGTAATAAGTCTGAGATTACGGCGTTCACTAGCACGGTAGACGGAGAAATTGACGGTCTTACTTTCGATACTTACAAAGGTTTATACGCTCTTACAGTTCATAAGGACACGGCTTCTTTTACAGAAGAATTACAAGTAGGTGCTAACTCAGGTTATTACTATAACGAAACAGTAACTTTTAGAACTATCGACGCATCTACAGCGGTTAGAAACGCTATCGAGGATATGGTAGGTACTTCTTTAGTTTTCGTACTTAAGGATAAAAACGGTAAATGGACTGTTTTAGGAGAGACTGACGGTGTAGAGCTTTCAGAACAGACTAAGACTTCGGGAGCTGCTCCGGGAGACGATACAGGAGACGTATTGACTTTTGCGGGTGTTAATAGAGGTAAAGCGAAGAAGTTTTTTGCAACTGACGCGGCTACAACTGACTCTACGTTAGCAGGTTACTTACTTTAATAGTTAGTTAGGTTTATTTAATGGTTCGGAACGGTTCGGAAGGGTTCGAAAGGATTACGGAACGGTTTACAAATTTAATTAAATATAATAGAATATAATATAAGCTTAATAGAAGTAGAATATAATTTAATAAAAGGGGAGGTTAATAGCCTCCTTTTTTTATCTTTAAAAAAAATACGTACTTATGGAAGAGAAAAAGACTAAAAGAAGTTATAAGAAGCGTTCTAAGGAACTTTCAGAAGAAAGTCAATTGAATATTAATAAAGAAGAAGAAAAAGCCTTAAAACCTAAGAAATGGGTGTTTAAGAACGTAAATAGAAAGATACTCTTAGCTGGTTCTGTAATTTCTAACTACGACTTAGAAAATAACCAAGCTTTAGCGGAAATCTTAATATCTAAAGGTTTAGGTAATCTTATATGCTTCGAGTAAGACAGATTTACTATAAAGAGATTCAGAAAGTTATTAATATGGAGCGGACTAGAAACTTCGTTCCGTATTATAACCCTATATCTGACGAAACCTTAGAAAGCGGAGTTATTAGAAGACTATTCGAGGAAGGAGACTATAAAAGCTCGGAGTATTACGGGGTGTTATCTCATAAGTTTTATAAGAAACTAAAGAAAGATTCTAACTATATAGAAAATACTATCTTAAACGACGAAGATAAGGCGGACGTTTATAGCTTCTTTGGTAACCTAAATAAGACTAACTTAATTACTCAGGGTAATAACTGGCACCCTTTATTCGTAGATATCTATAAAGTTATAGCTAATCGCTTAGACTGGGGTATAGACTTAGAAGATAATAAAGCGTTAATGCAGCCTATATATTCTAACCATTGGATAGCTTCTAAGGAAACCTTTAAAGAGTTTTGTTTAGACTTTCTTATTCCGGTTACTGATTTAATGAACGAATCTAAACTTCTTAGAGACCTTTGTAATCAGGACGCTAATTATATTAGTAGAGAGAAGATAAGCCCAGAGAACTGCTTAAAAGTATTTAATAAGCCTTATTATACTTACCATTGCTTTATATTAGAACGCTTATTCCCTTTATTCTGCTATTTAAGAAATAAAACCGTTAAGCATATATGAAGTTTTTAGTATTAGTACCGATTTATAGACGTTATAGCGTTTTAAGGCTTTTTAACGAAGGTTTAGAGAGTTTAAAGAGAAAAGGGTACGAAATAGAAGTTCTAGCAGTAGGAGACGAAAAAGACGCTTTAATAGCTAAAGAATTAGGCTATAGATACGTTACTCATAGGAATATACTAGGAGAAAAGTTAAATAAGGCTTTAAAAGTAGCTAAGAAGATAGACTTCGACGCTATGTTAATGCTAGGTTCTGACGATACCTTAAATTCCGAAGTATTAGACTTTTATATAGAAGCTTTTAATAACGATTACCGCTTCGTAGGTTTCTTAGATTGCTATTTCTACGACTTAGAGAAGCGTAATATGATTAAGTGGAATGGATATAGAGGAGAAAGAGCCGGAGAGCCTATAGGAGCTTGGAGATGCTTTAGAAGAGATTTAATAGATGAGCTTAATTGGGAGCTTTGGGATAATCAGCATTACTCTATAGATTACACTATGTGGGCTAAGATTAAAAAGCGTTCCGACTTATTAAAAGCTAAACTATCAGGAAATCAGTTTATTTGCGACCTTAAAACCTCCGATAATGTAACTAAATTTCGTAAATTTGATAACTCAGTAATAACTAATCCTTTAGAAGGGTTGAATAAGTTAGAAGCTAATTATAAAAACCAGATACTAAACTATGGACAATAAGATACACGAAACCGCTATTATAGGCGAGAACGTAACGATAGGAAAAGGTAATATTATCGGAGCTTATACGGTTATTTACGATAACGTAGAGATAGGAGATAATAATACTATCGGCAGCTTTGTAGTAATAGGAGGAGACGGAGAAACGAAAAGAGAAACTGAGTTCACAAAAAAGATTATAATTTGTGACAATAATTTAATAAACCATCACGTAACAGTAGATAGAGGTAACGAAAGAGATACTATTATAGGAGACTATTGTTATATTATGACTAAGTCGCACTTAGGTCACGACGTACAGTTAGAAAATAACGTAACTATATCTTCCGGAGCTAATATAGGAGGACACGTTACTATCGAAGAATACGCTAACGTAGGACTAAACGCTGAGGTACATCAGAGGTTAAGAATCGGTCAAAGTGCTATGGTAGGAATGGGTAGTAGTATTACTAAACCGGTCTACCCTTTTATGAAAGTAGTAGGAGTTAATAGAATCTTAGGTTATAACGTAAAACGTGTAAAAGCTTCCGGCTTAGATATGCGCGAGATTAGAATTATAGGTAGAGAATTTAAGGTTAAGTAATGAGGTTAGCAGCTTGTTATACAGTATTTAACGGAGTAGAGTTATTAGAGTACGCTATAGATTCGGTTAAGAATCACGTAGACGAAATTATTATAGCTTTTCAGACGGTAAGTAATTACGGTAACGAATGTAACGATATTTTAGACTTTAAAAAAAGGTTTCCTAACTACGATTATATAGAGTATAAACCTAACTTAAAAGTAGACGCTAAGACTAACGAAAAGTTAAAACATCAGGGACTTATAGAAAGGTCTAGAGGTTTAAACTGCTCTCACTTCTTCTTATCCGCTACAGACCATCTTTATAAAGAAGACGAGATACTATACGCTAAGAACTTAGTAGAGACTACCGGAGTTAAGACTACTTACTCTAAGATGATTACCTACTTTAAGACTCCTACACTAAGGTTAGAGCCTTTAGAAGCTTATTATATGCCTTTTATCTGTAGTACTTCGGTTAATATAGGTTTACACGCTCCGGTATTAGTAGACCCTGCTTGTAGTTTTAGACCTTTTGCGCCTTTTTACGTATTTAACGAAGACGAAGTATTAATGCACCACTTTTCTTGGATTAGAGACGATATATCTAGTAAGTTAGATAACGCTGCGGCTAAAGTTAATTGGTTAGATAAGATAGAAGATTTTAAAGAGAAGTATAATAACTTTAAGTTAGGCGATAAATTCCCTTATTATCCGACTCACGAGATAGTAAAAAGTGAAGATGTTTTTAATTTAGGTAAAAGGTTTAAATAAGTATTTAATTTATTTTTAATAAATAATGAAAGAAGCTAGTAAAATAGAAAACAAAAGCGACGTTTTTTTTGTAAATCTAACTACGGAAACGGTAACGCCTTCGGTAGATTCAAGAAAAAATAGAAAGAAGGAATATATTTACTTCGGTAAAGATAATTTATTTCCTGAATACCTTATAGGTTTAGCAGATAACTGTTCTATTCATAGAGCGTTATTAGAGACTAAATCGAAGTTTATAGCCGGAGAGGGTTTTATATTCGAAGGGGAAGACGGTCAGGTAAGCGCTGCAGAAAAGTTTTTAGAAGGATTAGATAGAGATTTCTTAAGAAAGACTGCTACCGATATGTCTTACTTTAACGGTTTTTACTGGCAATCTAAATTCGAAAGAGGAGGTAACGTAGCTTATTTACGTAATATAGACTTCTCTTACGTTAGAAGCGGTAAGATGAACGAAAACGGAGAAATAGAAAAGTATTACTTTACTCCAGATTGGGCTTTCGCTACTAAAAAGACTTCTTTTAAACCAGAGGACGCTATCTATGAGCCTAAGCCTATTGCTTCTTGGTATTCATCGGATAGAGCTTTAGTTAAAAAAAGAGGAGAATTAATAGAGGGTAAGACTTATTCTCCGGGTAAATTGTTTTATGCAGAGCCTAGTTATTTAGGAGCTTTAAACTATATAGAGATTAGTAACCAGATAGCGGAGTTCCATAAGAATAACTTAGATAACGGAATGGTAGGTTCGATGCACATTCACTTATTCGAGGACTTAAGCGATAGCGAGAAAAGAAGAAAGGTAGAAAAGGGTATATCTCAGAAATTCGTAGGAAGTGAAAACGCTGGTAAAGTCGTAGTAACTTGGTCTACTAATCCGGATATGAAAACCTTAGTAGAATCTATCCCGGTTAACGACTCTCACGAGATGTTTACTTTACTTAACGGTAAGGTTTCGGAAGAAATAGTAATGGCTCATCGTACTCCTATGGCTTTAGCTGGAATTAAAGTAGCTACCGGTTTGCAATCGGACGAAGCTTTAACTAGGTCAAATATGGAGTACTACCAGAATACGGTAATAAGACCTTCTCAGAGGGTTATAGAAGAATCTTTAGATAGAGTATTAGAGCGTAACGGTATTAAAGTTAAGACCGTAATTAAGCCTTTAAGACCTATAGATATTTTAGGTTCAGAGGAGTTAATGTCTCAGGTAATGACTATTAACGAAATAAGAACTAAGGTACTAGGAATAGATATTTTAGAAGAGGGAGGAGACTCTTTCTTAAATGATAATAATATAGTAGAGTAAATGGCATTAGATTTAGGCATATTTTTAGAGGGTTCACAAAGTACTTTTAAGGTTAAGGTGTCTGAAAATGACGCACAAGCTCAATTTTTACTAGATAAACTTACTAGCTCAGACGGTTCGGTAACTATTACCGAGACTAACGACGGAGGAATAGAGACTATAGATTTAGTAGCTGGTGGAGGTTCGCCTTTAACGACTAAGGGAGATTTATTTACCTATTCTACTGCGGACGCTAGATTAGGAGTAGGAGCTGACGGAGAAGTTTTATTAGCTGATTCTGCCGAAGCTACTGGTTTAAAGTGGGGTACTATTTCTGCTGATAATATGGCTACAGCTGACCTAACCTTAACTGGGAACAGAACGCACGACTTAGCGGGATTTGATTTAACAATAACAGACGCTACTAATGGTGATGTGTTAAACCTTAGAGCAGATGGTTCTTTCGCTTTAGGTGAAAATATAACAGAGGGAGCAAGTGCGTATAAACAATACAATACGCTCATAGGTAGTGGAGTAAGTGTTAATAACGGATACTATTTAACCATCTTAGGTCAAGGCAACAGTTTCAATACTACGGGAGATTTGAATTCAAGAACAACTATTGTAGGTTCAGGAAACTCTGTTAAAAACAATGGCTCTGTATATAACACTATCGTTGGTGACAACAATAGTCTTGGCAGTTTAACAGGTTTAAATTTTTCTGTAGTAGTAGGTAACAATACAACTACTGCTTCAGGTATTACTTCAAGCAGTAATATTATGTTAGGAGGTTATCATTATGTAAATAGCTCAAGTTCTATTAACATAGGTAAATATTTAAGGTCAAACGCGAGCCAAGCCCATATTTTTGGTGGGTACGGAGGTAATGTGAGGTTACAGAGTAATGTTGGTCAATCTTTCTTTTTTGGTTTCAATAATGGGGTAGTAGACGCTAACAACTCTACGGTTGTAGGCTCTCAATTACTTTTATCAAGATTAAGCGATTCGTGGTTAAAATTATACAACGGTACTAATTTAGGTATTAACACTTTCAGTCCAACAGCTAAACTAACTGTTAAAGGCGAAGGCTCAACAAATGCTACTTCTACCTTATTAATAGAAAATAGTTCTGGAACTGATGCCTTAGAAGTTAGAGATGATTCAATAATAATTATGGCAAACCTTCCAACTGCTTCAGCAGGACTACCTACTGGAGCTTTATGGAACAACTCAGGAGTATTAACAGTAGCTTAATAAATAAACAATAATAATGGCAACTTATTTTAAAATAAACGAAGCAGTAGAGACTTCAAGCGGTATAACGGTTACCGGAGCGTATTTAAACGCTATCGTTCACGTTAATAACCTATCTTCTAACGGTGCTATATCTATTGATATACCGTCTAAAGCTGATTTACAAGCTATCGAAGATAACGCAGATAGTATTTACTTTAGAAAAGTAGGAACTAAGGAAAAAGTAGGAGCTATTTCTGGTTATTCTTTAACTCCGGAGCAGTTAGCGCAGATGGACTTTATTAACGGAATTTGGGTAGAACCGGTTAAAGACGCTTTAGTAGAGTACTTAGGAGTAACTAGAGAAAACTTAGAAGTAGTAAACGTATAATGAATAACGATAGAGAAGAAATATTAGAAGTAACTAAAGCTAGTTTTAAGGTATTCGACGTGCCTACTAGATATAGACTTATGATATTAAAAGCCTTCTCTAGTTATGAGTGGGATTTCGAGGATAAGTCTGACGGGTTAACCTTTTTTAATACCCGTTGGTCTAACGAGTTTCACCCGGTATTCGTTTGGCACGATTTCGCTATGCAGAATAGGGAAACTTTAA